>Ga0182741_1001714_pt1 | contig 27511 bp, 22 predicted proteins | sample eDN5th37CBELigOP_FD_128874 | JGI IMG/M metagenome (GOLD analysis project Ga0182741, IMG submission 128874) | Enriched Organic Plus compost microbial communities from Emeryville, California, USA - eDNA 5th pass 37_C BE-Lig OP (version 2) (version 2) ... | reverse complement strand
CGAACTCGGCCAGCAGCTCGCCGATGACGCCGGGCAGGTCGGCCTCGCGCAGATTGCGCGCCGACAGGTTCACCGACAGTCCCAGATCCAGGCCCGCGTCCATCAGCCGCCGGCACTGGGCGATGGCCACGCGCAGCACCCAGGCGGTGAGCGGCTTGATCACGCCGGTCTGCTCGGCCAGCGGCACGAACTCGTCCGGCGGCACCTGGCCCAGGCGCGGATGCCGCCAACGCAGCAGGGCCTCGAGCCGCACGATGCGGTGGTTGCGCAGGTCGAGCTGCGGCTGGTACACCAGCTCCAGGTCGTCGCGCTGGATGGCGGCGCGCAGCTCGCCCATGAGCGAGAGCCGGCGCGCGCTGTAATGGTCGATCTCCTCGGCGTACACCGCCACGCAGCGGTCGGACGCGACCGACTCTTCCACGGCGATGTGGGCGTGGCGCAGCAGTTGGTCGGGATCGCAGCCGCGCTCGGGGGCGATGGCGATGCCGACCTGGGCGCTCACGCTGAGCGACATCCCTTCGAACTCGAACGGACTGTCCAAGGCGTCCAGCAACCACTGACCGTGCTCGACCAGGGTCTGCCGGTCCTGCCAGCCGTTCACCAGCAGGCCGAAGTTCACTCCCGCCAACACCGCCAGACAGTTCGGCAGCCGCTCGCCGGGTTCGATCATCACGATGCCGGGCAAGGTGCTGGCCGCTTCGTTGAGGCGGTGCGCAACCTTGCGCAGCAACTGGCTGCCGTTGTCGTAGCCCAGCGTGTTGTTGATTTCCTGAAACCCGGACAAGGACACCAGCATCAGCGCCAACTGGCTGCCGGTCGCGTCGTGCCTTAGCTCGTGGATGCGCCGCTGTAGCAGCAGGCGGTTGGGGAAAGCGGTCAGCGGATCGTGGTAGACCTGGAAGACGAAGCGGTCCTCCGCCTGGCGGCGGCTACGCAGCGCGTCTTCCAGCGCGCGGGTGCGCTCGCGCACCTTCTCGTCCAGCAATTGGTTGTGGCTGCGCACCTGCTGGTAGAGATAGCGTGTTTCCAAATGGGCGCGCACCCGGGCTCGCACCACCGGAATACGGAACGGCTTGGTGATGTAGTCGGCGGCACCGAGGTTGAAACCGATGGTTTCGTCATCGTCCAGGCTCGCCGCGGTGGAGAACACCACCGGGATGTCGCGTGTGAGCGGGTCGCCCTTGAGCTGGCGGCACACGTCGTGGCCGCTCATGCCCGGCATGGACACGTCGAGCAGGATGAGATCGGGCTGCGGCCGGCTGCGCGCGATCTCCAGCGCCGTCGGACCGTCGGCGGCAATGATCACCTTGACCATGTCCGACAGAACGGTTTGCAGCAAGGCCAGCATGTAGGCGTCGTCGTCGACGACCAATACACGCTGCTGTCGTAACTCTTCGATATTCACTCGGCGTTCTAGTTGTTCTGTTGCCCGGGAACCAAGCGCGCGGCATCGGGCAAAACACGGAACCCAACCGACACCGCTCCCAAGCCTCCTCGATCGACAACGGCGCTTACGCCGGCGTCCCCCCAGGAATTCGAACCCGAAGCATGAGCCAACTAGGCGGGTAGATACAACTGCGCGCTGAACATCGTATCCGCATCATCGTACGGATTGCCGTGCAGCAGTTGGCGCTTCAGCTGAAATTGCGGATTCTCCGCCAGGAAGCGCTCGATCACGGCTTCGTCCTCGGCCACCAGCCAGCTGCAGGTGCTGTACACCAGATGTCCGCCGGGGCGCACCGCGCGCGCGGCGCTGCCGAGCAAGCGCAGTTGTAGCGCGGCCAGATCCGCGACTTCGGCGGCGCCAGCCCGAAACCGTGCGTCCGGATTGCGTCGCCAGGTGCCGGTGGACGTGCACGGCGCGTCCACCAACACCCAATGGAAACCGCCCTGCTTGGCCACCTCGCGCGGCAGCTGCGGCAACGCCTCGCCCTGCCAAACGAAGGTGCGGACGTTGTCGAACCGCGCCCGGGCGGCGCGTCGGCGAACTTCCTTGAGCTTGTACTCGCGAATATCGGACGCATAGACCGCGCCACGGTTGCGCAACGCCGCGGCGATCTGCATGGTCTTGCCGCCGCCGCCGGCGCAAGCATCCCACACCAGCTCGCCCGGACGGGCGGCGCATTCCGCGCCGATGCGTTGGCTGGCGAGGTCCTGGATCTCGAACAGCCCTTCCTCGAACGCCTTCAGCTCGTAAATGGAGCGCTCGCCCTCCACCCGCAGCGCCTGGTCCCGAGCGGTCACATCGAGCCCGCGTCGGCGCAACTCCTCCACCACCGCCGCCGACTGCTCCGGCCGATTGAGCCGCAGCCACAGCGGCGGACGCCGGCCTTGGGCCGCCAGAAAAGCCGCCGATTCGGCCGCGCTCCACCCGAGCTGCGCCACTCGCCGCTCCAGAGCCGGGCCGAAGGACAGCGGGATTCCAGCCCACAGCAGCCGCGGCCACAGTTCGGCCGTGTCGGCCTGCAGCGCGGCGAAGGCGTCGAACAGCAGATCGAGCACCCTCGATTCGGCCGCCGGCGCCCCGGCCAAGGGCCAGGCCGTCGCGCCGGGCTCGGACTGATAGCGACGGCCGACCACGTAGAACAACGTCTGCGGCGGGATGCGGCGCAGCGCCTTGACGGCGGCGTCCGGCTCGGCGAACAAGCGCGCGAACGGCGCCTGCGTGGCGCCGAGGAAGGCGGCCAGCCCGTCCCTGCCCTGCGGATCGAAACGCTCGCGGGCGAAATCCAGGAACAGCGCGAGATAGCCGAAGCGAATCGCGGCGAACAGGATCTCGCTATAGGCCTGGCGATCCTGCTTGCCGAACTGCCGCTGTTGCTTGAGCTCCTGGGCGATCCAGCGGTCCAGCTGTGGCAGGCGCTCCGGCTCCAGATAGCGCTGCCACAGCCGCACGGCGTGGGCAAGACGGGAGGTGGCACGGCGCGCGAGCGCGGACGGGTCGGGGGAAGTCATTGAGAAGGCGGCACCTGCTGCGGCGAAACGGCGCCATTGTGACGGCGGCTACCGGGCCGAACAAGCCCGCGAGGTCCGCTCAGTCGCCGCGGCGCGCGGTGGGCAGGCGTACCCGGAAGGTCATGCCACCGTCGGGATTGTTCTCGCCGCTCAGCCGGCCACCGTGGAACTCGACGATGGAGCGGCTGATGGGCAGCCCCATGCCCAAGCCGTGCGGCTTGGTGGTGAGAAACGGCATGAACAGCTGCGGCAACAGGTCAGGCGCCATGCCGGTGCCGCTGTCGCGGATCCGCACCTCGAGCTGCGCGTCCACGTCCACCGAGATCCGTAGCCGCCGCTTGCCGGCCGCGGTGGCGTGCATGGACTCGACCGCGTTCTCGATAAGGTTGATGAACACCTGCTGCAGCTGTACCCGATCGCCGACCACGGACGGCAGCCGCGGCGGCAGATCGAGCTCCATCGTCACGCCGGCCTCTCTCGCGCGCGCCTGCACCAGCGTGGCGGCATCGCGGATCAGCGCCGTCACGTCCAGCCGTTCATGGCGACTGTCCTCGCGCCGCAGGAACTCGCGGAACTCCTGGATGATGCCGCTGGCACGCTTGGCCTGGACACCGATCTGCTCGAGCGCCCGCCGCAGCTTCGGCTCGTCGGCCCGTCCCTGCTCCAGCAGTTGCAGCGCGCCGCCGGCATAGCTGACCACCGCCGCCAGCGGTTGATTGACCTCGTGGGCGAGGTTGCGCGCCAACTCGCGCATGCTGGCCAGGCGGCCGGTGAGCGCCAGCTCCTGCTGCTGACGCAAGGCCGAGCGCTGCAGCCGCACCCGTCCCAGCACCTGTCCAAGCTGCATGCCTACTTGCGCCAGCGCCCGCACCTCGTCCGTGTCCGGCTCGACGCCGTCGGGACGGAACAGCTCCAGCGCGCCGGCGGCCACGCCTTCGCAGCCGATCGGCACGGCGTAGCTGGCGCGACCGTCATCGCCCGCGGGCAACCAGCACGGCCGATTGTCGGCGATCGCGCGGGCCGCGGCGCTGTCGGCGGCGGGTCCCAGCGGCATCAGGGTCTCGTCGGAGACGTCGGCGGGCATGTCGAGACCAGCGGCGGCGGAAAGCCAATGATCATTGGAGTCCTGGCCGCAATTCAGTCGTAGATAGATGCGGCCCTCGCGCCAACTGGTCTCGGCGCAGATGCGCTCGATGATGCCGCGAGCGGCGGCCTCCACCGACACCGCGCCATTGGCGACGATCGCCGTGGCGTACAGCAGTCCCAGCCAAGCGGCGGGAAGCGCCTCGTCGCCTGGCGTGGCCTCAGCGCCCGAACGGGGCTGTTTCGCCGAATCCACCATAGATCCCAACCTTCACTGTCCACGCCCCTGTTCGTGTACCCGGACAGGGTCCTGGTCGGAGCTTCGCGTCCGGCCTGGCCGGCGCCGATGTGTGTCGGACCACGGCCGGATCGAAGCGCCGCAGTGCGATGATAGTTCTTGCTTGGGCTCCCAAGCGGCGCCGCCCGGCGGCGACGCCAGGCGGGACCTAGCCGATCGGCTCCATGCCCAGGGCCTTGCGGCATTCCTCGATGTTGAGACACATCGCCACCAGGCTGGGGATTGAATCGGCGTGCATTTTCTTCATGAGATTGGAGCGGTGCAGTTCGACCGTTTTCGGGCTGATGGACAGCTCCTCGGCGATCTCGCGGTTGACCTTGCCCGCCACCACCAGGTGCAGTACCTCGCGCTCGCGCGGAGTGAGCACGGCGTAGCGCGCGTTGAGCACCTCGCTTTGCCGGCGCAGCTTGCGCTGCTGCGCATCCTGCTCCAGCGCGGCCTGCACCCGCTCCAGCAGGAACCGCTCGGAGAACGGCTTGGTGAGGAACTCGACCGCGCCGGCCTGCATGGCGCGCACCGCGGTCGGCACATCGCCGTGCCCGGAGAGGAAGATGATGGGAATATGGTGGCCGTCTCGAACCAACCGCTCCTGCAACTCCAGGCCGTTGAGACCGGGCATGCGTAGATCGAGCAGCAGGCAACCGGGCGCGTTGGGGTCCCAGTCGGCCAGGAACTCGTCCGCGCTGGCGTAAGCCTTGGCGCGTAGTGAAACCGACGACAACAACCAGCAGAGCGCGTCGCGCATTGCGGCATCGTCGTCCACGACGTAGACAGTCGCTCGCTGTTCCATGGCGTAATTCAGTGCAGCAATGGAGTTGGGCATTATAGCGTCTATCCCCGAGGTTCTTTTGGTCGGCCCCCCGTCGGCTCAAGGCATGCGGGCGGGATGAGCGCCGGATGAACAAAAAGACGGCGCGGTCGGGGGAAACCGCGCCGGACCAATCGATGGCATAGCCGCATTCCAGAGCGACTTCGCCTCTGGTCTGCCATTGCCTGGGTAGGACCGGCGGGCTCCATGCGCCGGGTCAATGTAGCCGTACAGGCTGACCGGATGCACTAGGCCGGACCCTCGTCACTCCTGGGGCAATTCCTAGGCCGTATACACGGCAACGCCCTATGCGCCACGGCTCGCCATCCGGCCACGCTATCACGCAGAATCTGGGCGCTCCGCGTCGCCGTCCGACGCGGGCCGGCATTGGCATGGTTGACGGCTCTTGAGGGAGCGATTCGGCATTAACAATCAACACCTAGAACAAGCCGCCGTCCCGGCCGAACTGCGGCTGGACGCGACGGCCAGACAAGCGTTCTGCAGCGGTGATTGGACGCTCGCCGGCATTCCCCGGCTGGAGCGTCGCCTGGCGCGCCTCGACCTGCGCGGTGGCGGGCACTGGCGGCTGAACACCGATGCCATCGCCAGGCTCGACACCGCCGGCGCGCTGCTGTTGCGGCATCTGCTCGATCGGCTCCGCGCCGGCGGCGGAGAGGTCGACCTCGCCGCGGTGCCGCCGGCGCACCGCGCCTTGCTCGACCTGGTGCAGCGCGGCGAGCGCGACGCCGCGGCGCGGCCGGCGCCGCCGCTCGCCGGCATCGAGCGCTTGGGCAAGTACTGCCTCGACGGGCTCGGCCAGGTCTACGAATTCCTCTCGTTCCTAGGCCGGTTCGCGCTGTTCGCCCTGCCCTACCTGCTGCGCCCGCACCGCATTCGCTGGCGCCAGGTCACGGCCGAAACCAGCCGCGCCGGCGTCAGCGCCCTGCCGATCGTCGGCATGCTGGCGTTCCTGGTGGGCATCGTGATCGCCTACCAGGGCGGTACGCCGTTGCAGCAGTACGGCGCCAACATCGTGATCGTGGAGCTGGTGTCGATCACCGTGCTGCGCGAGATGGCGCCCTTGGTCACCGCCATCATCGTCGCCGGCCGCACCGGCTCCAGCTATACCGCCGAGATCGGCACCATGCAGATCACCGAGGAGGTCGACGCGCTACGCACCATGGGCATTCAGCCGTTCGAGATGCTGGTGCTGCCCAAGCTGCTCGCGCTCACCGTCGCCCTGCCCCTGCTCACGGTATTCGCCGACGTGCTCGGCCTGCTCGGCGGCATGCTGGTGGCCGACGGCCTGTTCGGGGTGAGCATGTCCACCTTCATCGACCGCATGCCGGCGCGCTTGCCCACCAGCACCTTCTGGGTGGGCGTGCTGAAGGTGCCGGTGTTCGCCGCCATCATCACCGTGGTCGGCTGCTTCCACGGCTTCCGCGTGCAGGGCAGCGCCGAACGGGTGGGACGAGCCACCACGACCAGCGTGGTGCAGTCCATCTTCCTGGTGATCGTCGCCGACGCGGTGTTCTCCATCCTGTTCAACCTGGTGGACCTGTGAGCCGCGAAGCCGTCATCGAGGTACGGGGGCTGCGCACGGAGCTGGGCGGCCACGTCATCCACAATGATCTGAACCTGACGGTGGAGCGCGGCGAGATCCTGGCCATCGTCGGCGGCAGCGGCACGGGCAAGACCACGTTGCTGCGCGAGATTCTCATGCTGGAGCGCCCCGCCGCCGGCGACATCCGGCTGCTGCACCGCTCGACCCGCGACCTGGACGCGGCGGCGGTGCGCGAACTGTGGACGCGGCTGGGGGTGATGTTCCAGCACGGCGCGCTGTTCACCTCGCTGACGGTGCTGGAGAACGTGATGATGCCGCTGAAGGAGCATTCGCGCCTCAGTGCGTCGCTGATCCGCGAGCTGGCCATGCTCAAGATCGAGCTGGCCGGTCTGCCGGCCAGCGCCGCCGGCAAGTACCCGAGCGAACTCAGCGGCGGCATGATCAAGCGCGCCGCCGTGGCGCGGGCGCTGGCGCTGGACCCGGAGCTGCTGTTCGTCGACGAGCCTACGTCCGGCCTCGACCCGGTCGGCGCCGCCGCCTTCGATGACCTTATACTGCGCCTTCGATCGCTACTGGATCTCACCATCGTCATGGTCACCCACGACGTCGATTCGCTTTGGCGCGCCACCGATCGCGTCGCCTTCCTGGGCGAGCAGCGTGTGCTCGCCACCGCGCCGGTCGCAGAGCTGGCCGAGATGGCGCATCCGGCGATCCAGGGCTACTTCGCCGGCCCTCGCATGCAGCGTGCACGGGAGCAAACATGGAAAGCCGAGTGAGCTACGCCGCGGTCGGCGGCTTCGTGGTCGTGCTCAGCGCCGTCTTGGTGGCGATGGGGCTGTGGATCGGCTCGGGCATCACCGGCAAGAACTACGATCGCTATTCGATCTACTTCCGCGAGTCGGTATCCGGGCTGAACCGCAACGCCCCGGTGCGCTACCACGGCGTGGTGGTCGGGCGCGTCGAGGAAATCGCGCTGGCGCCGAACGATCCCGGCCAGGTGCACCTGGTCATCGCCGTGGAAGAGAAAACTCCGATCAAGACCGACACCATGGCGCAACTCGATCCGCAGGGCGTCACCGGCATCCTCAACATCGAACTCACCGGCGGCAGCGCCGAGGCGCCGCTGCTGGAACCGGCGCGCGGCAAGCCCTACCCGGTGATCCCGAGCAAGCCTTCGTTCATCAGCCGGCTCGACGACGCCCTGTCGCGCGGATTGGAAGACCTGGAACGCCTCAGCGGCCAAGTGTCGCAGGTGCTGAGCGCCGAGAACCAGGCCAGCCTCAGCGCCACGCTCAAGAACCTGGAGGCGTTCACCGCCAAATTGGCCAGCAACGGCGACCGCCTCGAGCGCACCCTCGCGCTGGCCGAGCAGACCCTGGCCGGCAGCGCCAGCGCCGCCGAGCAGTGGCCGGCGGCGCTGACCGAGCTGCGCCGCACGCTCGAACGCTGGGACGCGCTCGGCGAGGATTTCGGCAAGACCAGCACCGAGGTGCGCAACGCCGCCGAGACCGCGCACCGCGAGTTCACGTCCATCGGCCACGAGACCTTGCCCCGGCTCAACGAAATGGTCGCGGAGATGCGCTCGCTCTCGGCCAGCCTGACCCGGCTGAGCGAGGAGCTGCGCGAGAACCCGCGCATGCTGCTGTTCGGCCGCCCGGACCCGAGCCCCGGCCCCGGCGAACGTTGAGGCCCGCCACGCAGCCCTTGGAGAATCGATGCGTGAATACCTACTGCCGATAGCACTCGGCCTGATGCTTGCCGGCTCCGGTTGCGCCACCGGCGGCGGCGACGGCGCACGCACCACCGTGTACCGCCTGGAGGCGGCGCCCGCGGCGCAGCAGGCGCGCTACACCCCGGTCGCCGAAACCTTGCTGATCGAGCTACCCGCGGCCGATCCCGGTTTCGACGGCCGCGGCATCGCCTATCAGGAAGTGGAGCACGAGCTGCGCTACTACACGCGCAGCCGTTGGGCCGACGCTCCGGCGCGCATGATCGAGACGGCGCTGGTCAACGCGCTGGAAAGCAGTGGGCTGTTCAAGGCTGTGCTGCGCGGCGCCGGTGCGGCCGGCGCCGACTATCGGCTCCGCAGCGAGCTGCTGCGCCTGGAGCAGATATTCCCCGCCGGCCAGCCAAGCCACGTCGAACTGGCCTTGCGGGTGCAGCTGATCGGCGGCCAACCACGGCAGGTACTGGCGACGCGGGTGATCCGCGCCCGCGCGCCCGCCGGTTCGGAGGACGCCGCCGGCGCCGTGCGCGGCGCGCACGCGGCGCTGGCCCAGGCACTGGGCGAACTGGTCGAGTTCAGCGCGCAGACCCTGGGGGCGCAACCGGCGGGGCATGACAGCCGGAATCAGCGGTCCGAACAAGGCGGAGACGCTTGGCGCGGAGACGCTCGGCCGAAACCGTAGTGGCGTGTCCATCGAAATAGGGTGCTTCGCTATTGCTATCCCCCGGCCCCCTCGCTTCGCTCTCCCCGTCCCTCTCCTGCAAGGGGAGAGCGAAGCGAGGGCCGGGGAAAAATCGTGAAGCACCGACTAGCGCTGGACGCGCCGCTATTCGGAGTCCCGCCCGTGATCGAGCCGGTCCAGCAGCCGCGCCTGGTAGGCCGGGTCGGCCCACAGCGGCGAGGCGGTCTTGCGGCTGCGGTCGAGCTGGCTCATCAGCAGCGACAGCCGCAAGCGGGCACGGCGCTGCTCCTCGGGACGGTCGTCGAGGGTGCCGATCAGCTGTTCCACTTCCCGCACCTCGCGCCGCAGCTCGATTTCGGGCGGGACGAAGCCGGCGTTCTTGAGCACACGGTAGGCCATGCGCAGCTCCGGCGCGACCATGGCGTTGTCCTCCTCCGGCAACGGCCGCCCCTCGCCCGGCAGATCGCTGAGTTCACCGCGGGCAATGGCTTCCTGGATACGCTGCTCGGCGATGCGTTCGATGAAGTCCATGCCGCCTCCTCGCCACCGGCAAAGTCCGAATAGTGCGCACCCCGCGCCTCCCGCTCAAGGCCCGCCACGCTGCCGAGGTTGACCTCGGCGGCGCTATCGCCTCGTATATTGCGCAAGCTTACGTAAAGCGAGACCGACCGTGTCCCCGGCATTCCGCCGCTTCCTGTTGTTCGCCCTGCTGCTGGCGCCGAGCGCGCACGCTGAGCAAATCACCGTGGCCGTTGCCGCCAATTTCCACGCGCCGATGCAACGGATCGCCCGCGACTTCGAGGCCGCCAGCGGCCACCAGGTGCGGCTGAGCGCCGGCTCCACCGGCAAGCACTACGCGCAGATCGCCAACGGCGCGCCGTTCGACGCCTTCTTCGCCGCCGACGCCGAGCATCCGGCGAAGCTGGAACAGGCGAACCTTACAGTGCATGGCAGCCGCTTCACCTACGCCCTGGGCAAGCTGGTGTTGTGGAGCCCGCGTCCCGGCCTGGTCGACGCGCAAGGCGAGGTGCTGCGGCAGGGCGGCTTCCGCCGCCTCGCCATCGCCAATCCCCGGCTCGCGCCCTACGGCGCCGCCGCCGCCGAGGCCCTGCGCCGGCTCGATCTGTGGCAAGCGTTGCAAGGCAAACTGGTACAGGGAGAGAACATCGCCCAGGCCTTTCAGTTCGTCGCCAGCGGCAACGCCGAACTGGGCTTCGTCGCCCTGTCGCAACTGCGCCAGCCGGGCCTGGCTGGCGGCGGCAGCGAGTGGATCGTTCCGCCCGAACTGTACTCGCCGATCGCGCAGCAAGCGGTGCTGCTCAAGGACGGCGAGGCGGCGCGCGCCTTCCTCGACTACGTCGCCTCGGCGCCGGCGCGGCAAGTGATCGCCGCGCACGGCTACGACCTGCCACCGCCGCGCTGAAGGTCCATGCATGCCTAGCCTGAGCCCGAACGATCTCAGCGCCCTGACCGTAACCCTGCGGCTGGCCGGACTGACCACCGTCATCCTGCTGCTGATCGGCACCCCACTGGCCTGGTGGTTGGCGCACACCCGCTGGCGCGGCAAGGCGCTGATCGAGGCCGTGGTGGCACTGCCGCTGGTGCTGCCGCCGACCGTGCTGGGTTTCTATCTGCTGCTGGCGCTGGGGCGCGAGGGCTTCATCGGCCGCGCGCTCGGCGCCATCGGCTTCGCACCCCTGGCGTTCACCTTTTCCGGACTGGTGGTGGGCTCGGTGCTGTACTCCCTGCCGTTCGTGGTGCAGCCGCTGCAGAACGCCTTCGCGCTGATCGGCCGCGCGCCGTTGGAAGCGGCCGCGGCGCTGCGGGCCGGGCCGCTGGATCGCTTCCTCACCGTGGCGCTGCCGCTGGCGCGGCGCGGCTTCGTCACCGCCGCCACGCTCGGCTTCGCCCACACCGTGGGCGAGTTCGGCGTGGTGCTGATGATCGGCGGCAACATTCCCGGCGAGACCCAGGTGCTGTCCATCGCCATCTACGACCATGTCGAGGCGCTGGACTACGGCGCCGCGCACCTGCTGTCGGCCATGTTGCTGCTGCTGTCGTTCCTGCTGCTGGTGACGGTGTACGCCAGCAATCGGCGCTGGGGAGGCATGATGCGATGAGCGTTCAGGCCCGCCTGCAACTCGAGTTGGGCCAGTTCCGGCTCGATGTCGAACTCGACGAACCGGCCGGCGGCATCTCGGCGCTGTTCGGCCCTTCCGGCTGCGGCAAGACCACGCTGTTGCGCTGCCTGGCCGGGTTGACCCGCGCCAAGGGCTGGTGCCGAGTCGACGGCGAGGCATGGCAGGACGACGCCCGCGGCCTGTTCCTGCCGCCGCACCGGCGCGGCATCGGCCTGGTATTCCAGGACGCGCGCCTGTTCCCGCATCTGGACGTGGCCGGCAATCTGGACTACGCCGCGCGCCGCGCCGGCCGCCGCGCCGAGCTTGCCGCCACCGCGGAACTGCTCGGACTCGGCGGCTTGCTGCGGCGCCGGCCCGACTCGCTGTCCGGCGGCGAGCGGCAGCGGGTGGCGATCGCCCGCGCCCTGCTCAGCCGCCCGCGCCTGCTGCTGCTGGACGAGCCGCTGTCGGCGCTCGATTTGGCGCGCAAGGACGAGATCCTGCCCTACCTGGAGCGTTTGCAGCGCGAGTTGCGCATCCCGGCGCTGTACGTCACCCACAGCCTGGACGAGGTGATCCGCCTCGCCACCCGGCTGGTGGCGATGGACGCCGGCCGCACCGTCGCCGCCGGCCCCACCGCCGAGCTGCTGGCGCGCCTGGACCTGCCGCTGGCGCGGCGCCAGGACGCCAGCGCCGTGCTGGAAGGACGAGTGGAGGCGCACGAAGAGGCGTACGCGCTGACCATGGTGCGGGTCGGCGAGCAGCGCTGGCGCCTGCCGCGGCTGGACGCGGCGCCCGGCAGCGCCGTCCGGCTGCGGGTACAGGCGCGCGATGTGAGCATCGCGCTCGACCCACCGGGCCGCACCAGCATCCTCAACATCTTGCCGGCGCGGGTGGACGCGCTTGGCGCCGCCGAGCGCGGACAGCGGCTGGTGCGCCTCGCCGTGGACGGCGGCACGCTGCTGGCGCGCTTGTCCGAGCATTCCTGCGTCGAACTGGGCCTGGCGCCGGGGCTGGCGGTGCACGCCCAGGTCAAGGGCGTGGCGCTGGCGTGAGCGGCGGATTCACATGGTTTCCACACGAGGGCCCGGCCGCCCCACGTAACTGCATGCCGGTTCTTTCTCGCCTACGATCTTGTTAGCCGGCTATAGACCGTGTTCACATGCGTGCCACGCGCACAGAACAACGAACTCATAAAGTCCAGGAGGAACGATGAAGATCCGCGCCGCCGTTCTGCAGTCCATCGGCCTGCCCCGCCCCTACCGCGATTCCCAGCCGCTGCGCATCGAGGAACTCGAGCTCGACCCGCCCGGCGATCGCGAGGTACTGGTGCAGATCAAGGCCGCCGGTCTTTGTCATTCCGACCTCTCGGTGATCGACGGCAACCGCCCCCGCCCCACGCCGATGGCGCTGGGGCACGAGGCCGCCGGCGTGGTCAAGGCGGTGGGACCGGGCGTGACCGACCTCGCGGTGGGCGATCACGTGGTGGCGGTGTTCGTGCCCAGTTGCGGCCAGTGCGCGCCCTGCGCCGAGGGCCGGCCGGCGCTGTGCGAGCCCGGCGCCAAGGCCAACACCGCCGGCACGCTGATCAACGGCGGCCACCGGCTGCGCCGCGCCAACGGCGAGCCGATCAACCACCACCTGGGCGTGTCCGCCTTCGCCGATCACGCGGTGGTGTCGCGCAACTCGCTGGTGAAGATCGATCCGCGCCTGCCGTTCGAGCATGCCGCGCTGTTCGGCTGCGCCGTGCTCACCGGCGTCGGCGCGGTGGTGAACACCGCCGGGGTCAAGCCGGGCCAGAGCGTGGCGGTGGTCGGCCTGGGCGGCGTCGGCCTGAACTGCGTGCTGGGCGCGTTGGTGGCCGGCGCCAGCGAGGTGATCGCCATCGACGTCCAGGACAGCAAGCTGGAACTGGCCCGCCAGCTCGGCGCCACCCAGACCTTCAACAGCGGCAAGCCGGACGCGGTGGCCGAGATCCGCGCGGCCACCAACGGCGGCGTCGACGTCGCCGTCGAAATGGCCGGCTCGGAGAAGGCGCTGGAGCTGGCCTACGCCATCACCCGCCGCGGCGGCACCACCGTCACCGGCGGCCTGGCCCATCCGGAACGGAAACTTGCTTTGCAGCAAGTCAGCCTGGTGGCCGAAGAGCGTACCCTACGCGGCAGCTACGTCGGCAGTTGCGTGCCCGTGCGCGACGTGCCGCGCTACGTGGCGCTGTTCCGCCAAGGCCGGCTGCCGGTGGACAAGCTGCTCAGCCGCACGCTGCGCCTGGAGCAGATCAACGAAGGTTTCGATGCGCTCGCCGACGGCCAGGCGGTACGCCAGGTCGTGGTATTCGACTAAGGAGACTCCATGAAGCTCGCAGACTCCTCTCTCCTCCGCACGCAAGCCCTGATCGACGGCGTCTGGGTCGATGCCGACAGCGGCGAGCGGTTCGGCGTCTACAACCCGGCCAGCGGCGAGTTGATCGCGCAGGTGCCGGAGATGGGCGAGGCCGAGACCCGCCGCGCCATCGACGCCGCCGCCCGCGCCCAGCGCGAGTGGGCGGCGCGGCCGGCCAAGGAGCGCAGCCAGATCGTGCGCGCCTGGCGCGACCTGATGCTGCGGCATCAGGAGGACCTGGCGCAGATCCTCACCGCCGAGCAGGGCAAGCCGCTGGCTGAGGCGCGCGGCGAGATCGCCTACGGCGCCAGCTACATGGAGTGGTTCGCCGAGGAGGCCAAGCGCGTCTACGGCGAGACCGTGCCGGCGCCGCGCCCCGGTCAGAAAGTGCTGGTGCTGCGCCAGCCGGTCGGCGTGACCGCCGCCATCACCCCCTGGAACTTCCCCAGCGCCATGCTCGCCCGCAAGGTGGCGCCGGCGGTGGCGGCCGGTTGCAGCATGGTGGTCAAGCCCGCCGAGCAGACCCCGCTGTCCACGCTGGCGCTGGTCGAATTGGGCCTGCGCGCCGGTCTGCCGGCCGGGCTGGTGAACGTCGTCACCACCAGCCGCCCCGCCCCGGTCGGCAACGAGCTGTGCGCCAACCCGCTGGTGCGCACGCTGAGCTTCACCGGCTCCACCGAAGTGGGCAAGCTGCTGATGCGCCAGTGCGCCGGCACCGTGAAGAAGGTGGCGCTGGAGCTGGGCGGCAGCGCGCCATTCATCGTCTTCGACGACGCCGACCTCGACGCCGCCGTGGCCGGCGCCATGGCCTCGAAGTACCGCAACTCCGGCCAGACCTGCGTCTGCGCCAACCGCTTCTTCATCCACGACCGCGTCTACGACGCCTTCGCCGAGAAGCTCACCGCCGCGCTGTCGTCGCTCAAGGTCGGCCCCGGCACCGAGGAAGGCGTCACCCAGGGTCCGCTGATCGACGATGCCGCCATCGCCAAGGTCGAGTCGCACATCGCCGACGCGGTCAGCAAGGGCGCGCGCGTCGCCGCCGGCGGCAAGCGCCACGCCCTGGGCGGCACCTTTTTCGAGCCCACGGTGCTGGTCGACGTGGGCCCGGACATGCTGATCGCCCGCCAGGAAACCTTCGGCCCGGTGGCGCCGCTGTTCCGCTTCCACAGCGAGGAGGAAGTGATCCAGCGCGCCAACGAGACCGAATTCGGCCTGGCCGCCTACTTCTACACCCGCGACATCGGCCGGGTGATGCGGGTGATGGACGCGCTGGAATTCGGCATGGTCGGCGTCAACGAGGGCATCATCTCCTGCGAGGCCGCGCCGTTCGGCGGCTTCAAGGAATCCGGCCTGGGCCGCGAGGGTTCGCGCCACGGCATGGAGGAGTATCTGGAGATGAAGTACGTGATGCTGGGCGGGCTGGACCGCTAGCGCGTCGAGGCCGCCCGAGGGCGGCCGCCGATTCACGCATGGCGCGCCAAGCGCGCCATGCATTCACGATCTACGGCCGAAGATGGTGCGCGTGGCGCGCCTCACGCGGAAGTTCCACGCCAAGGCTTGAGCGCCGCGCCGTGGCGGCGCCGGGAAGCGTCAGCGCGCTTCCCAGGTAGCGATCAGGGCCTCGATCTCGCTGACCTCGACCCCCAGCTGCTGGGCGATCTCGTCCGGCGGCTCGCGGTGGGTCCACAGATCGCGCGCCCACTCCACTTCCTCACGCGACATACGGCCGGCGCGCTGCGGACGCTGACGTTCCACGCCGGGCTGGAACTGCCGCTGCGGCTCGCCGCCCTGACGGGCGCGCTGCGCGTCCTGATGCTCGCCGCGGCCGCGGCGCTGACCCTGGCGCTCGCCTCGCTGGCGGGACTGACGCGCCCCTTCCTGCTGGCCGCCACGCTGGCGGGATTGACGGGGGGCTTGTTGCTCGGAGCTGGCGCCTTGGCGCGGGCTCCGCTTACGAGGCCGTTCGTCGGTGGGATTGTTCGACATCAACGCGACTCACAATGGAACAGTCGAGGAGGCCCGCCGACTCATCGGCACCGGGCCACGGGCAAATTTGGGACGGCGGGAGCTTACACCGTCTGAGCCGCTCCTGCATCGGTTGCGCAGTGTGCCACAACCCTCGCGTGGGCAGACAGCTCGCGCGCGGGACGGTCAGCGGCGGTCGGCACCCGGTCGCGACGCTTCCCTACGCCACCTCGTCATTGGCGGCGCTGATCGTGGCGTCGGCCACGATCTCGCGGATAGTCCCATCGGGAACGCTCATATAGCCAGGTTGCTGCACGGCGACCGCGAGTTCCTCGAGGCAGCACACGACCCCGGTCAGCTTGCCGAATGGCCCAACGAGAATATGCACCGGCATAGCGACGTTCCTCCCAGTTAGGCATTGAATGCGACCGTCCCGGCTGGGCGCCGATGAGCGGCGTACCGCCAGGGATATTGGCTCCATCATGCCATGCCGAAAGCTCTCGGCGCCGCGCGGATTCCCTAGGACTCCCTGGGGCCCGCTTCACCTTGCGCCGATCAGGCCGCGCCGGAGCCGCGGCGGTTGAGCAGTTGATCCAGGGTCAGCTGGTAACTGGGCAGGAAGGTCGCGAGGAAGTGCTCGACCTCCGGCATGGCCAGTGCTTCCAGGCGCCGGCGTATGTCCTGCGCGGCATCGGCGAACTCGACGTTGCCGGCGCGCAGCTCCGCCTCGCACTTGATGTAGGCCGCCAGGGTATCGGCAGCCTTGATCAGTGCCCGATACGGCGCCGGCACCTGCTCCTCGAGCAGCAGCGACCGGTAGTCGTCACGCAGATCGTCGGGCAGCGACGCCAACAGATCGGCCTCGGCGGCGCGCTCCAGCGCCTTGTAGGCCTGGGTGATGGCGTCGTCGTGATACTTCACCGGGCTCGGGAGGTCGCCGGTGATCACCTCGGCGGCATCGTGAAACAGCGCCGCGGTGGCGACCGCGTTGGCGTCGACGTTGCCGCCGCAGCGGCGGTTGTGGATCAGCGCCAGGGCGTGCGCGATGGTCGCCACCTCCCAGGAGTGCTCCACCACATTCTCGGCGATGGCATTGCGCTTGAGGCCCCAGCGGCGGATCCAGCGCAGTTTGCTCAGGTAGGCGAAGAAATGGCTGATCATGACGCGAAATCCCCTATGCCGCTGGGTCTCCTATCCTACCCGCGGCCGCGACGGATTCCGTCGCGGCCGGCGCCGGGCCTCAGCCGCGGCCGACGAACGGCATCTTGGTGGCCATCACCGTCATGAACTGCACATTGGCCTCCAACGGCAGGCTGTCCATGTACACCACCGCCCGCGCCACATGCTCGACGTCCATCACCGGCTCGACGGCGAGGCTGCCATCGGCCTGCGGCACGCCGTCCCGCATGCGCGCGGTCAGGTCGGTGGCGGCATTGCCGATGTCGATCTGGCCGCAGGCGATGTCGTACTTGCGGCCGTCCAGCGAGGTGGACTTGGTGAGCCCGGTGATGGCGTGCTTGGTGGCGGTATAGGGCGCGGAGTTCGGCCGCGGCGCGTGCGCCGAGATCGAACCGTTGTTGATGATCCGCCCGCCGCGCGGGTTCTGGCTCTTCATCAGCTTGAACGCTTCCTGGGTGCACAGGAACACGCCGGTGAGGTTGGTGTCGACCACCGCTTGCCAGCGCTCCAGGCTCAGATCCTCCAGCGGCACCGGCGGCGCGCCGGTGCCGGCGTTGTTGAACAGCAGATCGAGCCGGCCGAAACGGTCGCGCACCTGCGCGAACAGGGCCCGCACCGACGCCGGATCGCGCACGTCGGTCGGCGCCACCAGGCAACGCTCGGCCAGTTCAGCGGCGGCGGCGGCCGTCTCCCGCAGCGCCTGCTCGCGCCGCCCCGCCAGCGCCACCGCGTAGCCTTCGCGCAGCAAGGCCAACGCCACCGCGCGACCGATCCCACTGCCGGCGCCGGTAACCAGCGCGATTTTCTTGTAATTGCTCATCTGCTCTCCCCTGTGCCTATGACGGGCCGGCGCGAATCGCCCCCGACCGGGGAGTAAGCATCGCAGCGCCCGGCGACGGCGCCAAGCGCCGCGGAGACGAGGCCAACGGTGCCGTTCACTTGACCGGGCGCAGCCGCAGCACCTGTCCTTCGCTGCTGTCCACCAACAGGTACAGCAATCCGTTCGGACCTTGGCGCACGGCTCGGATACGCAGGTCGAGATCATCGAGCAGGCGCTCCTCGCCGACGATCTTCTCGCCCTGCACGGTCAGCCGCGATAGGTGGGTAAGCGCCAAGGCGCCGACGAATACGTTGCCGCGCCATTTGGGAAAAGCGTCGCCGGTGTAGAACTCCATGCCGGAAGGGGCGATCGACGGCGTCCACTGATAGATCGGCTGCTCGTAGCCGTCCTTGTGGGTGGGACCGATGCTGGGGCCAGCGTACTCGCGGCCGTAGGTGATCACCGGCCAGCCGTAGTTCTTGCCGGGCTCGGGCAGGTTGATCTCGTCGCCGCCGCGCGGGCCGTGCTCGTTGATCCAGATGCGGCCGGTATCCGGGTGCAGGGCCATGCCCTGGATGTTGCGGTGACCCCAGCTGTAGATCGCCGGCAACGCGTCGTCGCGGCCGACGAAAGGGTTGTCGGCGGGAATGCTGCCGTCGTCGTTCAAGCGGATCAGCGAGCCGTTGTGGTCCTTCAGGTCCTGCGCGCGCTGGCGCTGGTTGCGCTCGCCCAGGCTGACGAACAGCTTGCCGTCGCGGTCGAACACCAGCCGCGAGCCGAAATGGTGGCCGGTATCGGTGAACGGCGTGGCGCGGAACAGCACCTCGAAATCGGCGAGCCTGCCGTCCTTCAGCCGGCCGCGGCCGACGTGGGTACCGAAACCGCCCTCGCCCGCCGCCACGTAGCTGAGGTAGACCCAGCCGTTGTCGGCGAACTTCGGATGCAGGGCCACGTCCAGCAGGCCGCCTTGGCCGCGCGCGGTGATCTCGGGCAAGCCCTCGACGCGGCTGCGCTTGCCGGTCTTGAGATCGAGCAGATTGAGCCGTCCCGGCCGTTCGGTCACCAGCGCCCTGCCGTCCGGCAGGAAAGCCAGTCCCCACGGATGAGCCAAGCCCTCGCTCACCACCTCGACGCGGAAATCGTGCAACTGGCTGCGCTGCACTTCGGTGGGCACGGCCGAGCTGGTGCGAAACAGGGCGAAACCGAGCAGCGGCACGGTGGCGATCAGCGGCAGCAAGTAACGTATGACGCGCGGCATGGTTCCTCCTTGAGTGATTGTTGTTGGGAGCGCGAGCAAGCGCGCTTGTGGCGCGGTCGGCGTTATGTGGTGCTACGCGCTCATCGCGCCCCCGGTCCCCTCGCGATGCGAAGCACCGGCCAACGACGGGTGCGCCCCGCGGCCCACATGGTCGGGATAAGGGATAGTGCCCGAAACCACACCCTCCGGGCACGCCTTCCTAGGGTTCTGCCGAGCGAGCCCGAGCCCCGTGGGCGCCTCAGCGCGCCTGCTGGCCCCGCTCCGGCCGGTAGAAGCGGAAGGTATTGCGGCCGCTGCGCTTGGCCTCGTACATGGCCGCGTCGGCGGCGCGGATCAGCGCGTCGAAATCGTGGCCGTCGCGGGGGAACACGCTGATACCGATGCTGGGCGTGGTGCGCAGCTCCAGCTCGCCGACCATGTAGGGCTTGTCGAGGCGCTTGATGCACAACCGGGCGACCCGCTCGACGGCCTCGTCGCTGCGCAGGTCGGTCAGCACCACCAGGAACTCGTCCCCGCCCAGGCGCCCGACCAGATCGCTCTCGCGCACGCTGCTGCGCAACCGCCGCGCGATTTCCTTGAGCACCTCGTCGCCCGCCTCGTGGCCGTAGCGATCGTTGATCGGCTTGAAGCGGTCCATATCCACGAACAGCACCGCCGCCCCGCTGCCGTTGCGCGCCGCAGCGGCCAGGCGCGGCGCGGTGAACTCGTGCAGCAGCGCGCGGTTCGGCAGGCCGGTGAGCGGGTCGTGCTGCGAAACCTGGCGGATGCGCTTCTCGATTTCCTTGCGCTCGGTGATGTCCAGGTACACGCCCTGCAGCCGCGTCAGCTCGCCCGACTCGCCGGCCGTGCGCACCGTGCGCGACAGGAACCAGCGGTACTCGCCGTCCTTGTGCCGCAACCGCAGCTCCGCCGGCGGCCCGGGCTCACCGTTCGGCGGGGTCGCGGCAAGCTGCGCCCGTGCCCGCTTCTGGTCGTCCGGGTGCAGGCGCGACAGCAAGGTCTCCGGCTGGTCGGACAGCTCCTCGGGGGTGTAGCCCAGCAGACGCTTCCACTGCGTCGAGTAGTACACCTTGCCGCTGCGCAGGTCCTGCTCCCAATAGCCGACCGCGGCAACCTCCATCGCCAACCGCAAGCGCGCCTGCGCCTCGGCCAGCCGCTGCGCCGCCTCGCGCCGCTCGGTCACGTCGATGCTGACGCCGAACACGCTCACCGGCCGGCCCTGCTGGTCGCGCCGGGCAACCCGGGTCCGGGTCAGCAGCCATAGGTATTCGCCACTCTTGCGCCTGACCCTGAGTTCGGTCTCGACCAGATCGCCGCCGGGATCGAGCAGTTGGCTCCGCATTGCTCGCACGCGGCCGAGATCGTCCGGATGAATCAGACTCGACCACCAGGCAACGGTCGGCTCCACCTCCTCCGGCCGATAGCCCAGATGGCGCAGGTAATGCTCGTTGTGGAACACGCGCCCGTGCGCCGGGTCGACCTCCCATACGAACACCTCGGCCGACTCCGCCGCCAGGCCGATTCGCCGCAGGTAATCCTCCTCCGCCTGCGCCAACTGGCCGCGAGCCTTGGCCGCCAGGCGGTTCAGGGCCGCCGCCTGGTAGCAGATCAGCGCGGCCAGCGACAGGATCAGCGCCCAGGTAGCGGCGCTGTAGGCCACGTCCGGGCCGATCAGCTCATGCCGGACCGCGAGCCGCACCACCAGCAGCAACAGCAGCGGCAGGGCCAGGGCCGGCAGCAGCATTCGCCGCACCATGAGCCCGCCCGGCCCCTCGCTGCCCAGCGCGCTGGCCGGCAGGTAGCGGTCGTTGCCGAGCAGCAGCCCGAGTCCCATGGCCGCGTCGGCCAGCGCCGCGCCCAGCGGCAGGGGCTCGAACACCGCCGTGTAGTTCCGGGCGCGGAAGGCGTACAGGGAGTCGATGACCACGAACAGGGCGAAGGCGAGGATGGCGCCGGCGCAGAGCCAACCTAGCCGGCCGAGCCAGCCGCGCCGCCCCAACAGCAGCAGCGACAGCGTCACCAGCGAGCCGGCGGCGATCGCGATCGGGGTGTTGAAGCCGAAGTAGTTACCCCAGCTGGTGAGCCCGCTGGCGGCACCGATCGCCACCACCGCGCCGGCCGCCAGCGCCAGCGGCTTGCGCCAGCGCCGTCCGGCCGGCGGCGCGGAGCGAACGTGCAGCAGCAGCGACGCCGCGCCCAGCAACAGGAACAGCGCCGTCCCCGGCGGCGCGAACCATTGCGTCCCGATCAGCGCCGGCAACACGGCCGCGCCGGCCAGGCTGGCTAGCGCGAACAGGGCGATCGCGGCCACGACGAAGCGCAGCAGCGCGTGCACCGCTGCCGACGGGTGCGCCTCCGAATCGGACTGTGCTGTCATGGCCGAGCGTTCCACCGCTGCGAGCTAAGGGTCGGTACCCGAGGAATTCGCCTGGCGCGGTCCCCGTCAGCCCGGCCCGGCACCGTCGTCGGAAACCTTCGCCGCCGCCGCTGGGTACAGGGCCCGATTCAACAGCCAAAGCCCCAGGCCGATGGCGACCAGCACCACCGCGATCAGGTACTGCACCGGCTCACGGCCGCTCCACGGCCCTACCAGGAACGCGCAACTGATCGCGCCCAGCACCGGCAGCACGGTGCCGGTGCGGAAATGTTCGTGCTCGACCCGGTCGCGGCGCAGCACCAGCACCGCGATGTTCACCGCCACGAACACGCACAACAGCAACAGCGTGGTGGTGCCGGCGAGCGCGGGGATCTCGCCGACGAAGATGATCAACGCCAGCGCCACCATCGTGGTGAAGCCGATGGCGGTATAAGGCGTGCGCCGCAACGGATGCACCCGCCCCAGCAGCGGCGGCAGCACCCCTTCCCGGCTCATGCCGTACAGCAGGCGGCTGGCCATGAGCATGTTGAGCAGCGCGGTGTTGGCCACCGCGAACATGGTGATCAGCCCGAAGATCCACAGCGGGAAGCCCGGCGCCCCGACCTGCACCACGGTCAGCAGCGGCGTCTCGCCCTGCGACAGCCGCTCCGGCGGCACCAGCGTGACCGCCGCGATCGATACCAGTACGTAGATCAGCGCGGTGATGGCCAGCGCCAGCAGCAGCATCCGCGGAAAGATCCGGCTCGGCTGCTTGCACTCCTCCACCATGTTCACCGAGTCCTCGAAGCCGATCATGGCGAAGAAAGCCAGGGTGGTGGCGGTAACCGCCGGCCAGATCGCACTGCCGGTCTCGGGCGCGCGGAACTCGGTGATGCGCGACAGCTCGCCCTCGCCGGCGCCCATCGCCAGCAGCCAGATGCCGATGATGATCAGCAGGCCGCTCAGCTCCACCAGGGTCAGCACGACGTTGGCCTTGAGACTCTCGCCGACGCCGCGGAAGTTGATTCCGGCGATGGCCAGCATGAACGCCAGCCCCACCAGCGTGATCGCCATGCCCTCGCCCAGGCTCAGGCCGAAGCCGTCGGCGAGGTTGGCGGCGAAGGCGCGCGAGGCGGTGGAGGCCGAGGTGATGCCGGAGCACATCACCGCGAAGCCGACCAGGAAGGTGAACGCGCGCGAACGGAATGCCTTGTGCACGTACAGCGCCGCCCCCGCGGCGCGCGGGTACTTGGTGACCAGCTCGAGATAGCTGAGCGCGGTGATCAGCGCCACCGCCACCGCCACCAGGAACGGCAGCCACACCATGCCGCCGACGTGTCCCGCGACCTCGCCGGTGAGCGCGTAGATGCCGGTACCGAGCAAGTCGCCGATGATGAACAGCAGCAGCAACCCCGGGCCGATGACGCGCTTCAGGCTGGGCTGGGCGGCGGCGCGAGGTGGGTTCGCGCTCCCTGTTATGACGCTGGCCATGAAACCTCCTTACCTGCCGACGCGGGCGGACATCCCTTTCGCCACGGCCGCCGCGCCTTGCCTACCTGTCCCGGCGGCCCGCGCTGACATGCCCAACGCGAGGCTGGTCATGCCACAGGCGGTCGGATCGGATTCTCGGAACAGTCGGGCGCGCTCGCGGACGACAGAGGAAGCAAGCGCCGGTCCTGTGCACGGCAAGGCGGGATGGGATCTCCTGCATGCTAAGGAAGATGGAGCCGCGTTACTGGCGCGCCAAGATGCGCAAGCCCCGCGCCGCGCCGGCCGCGCGCGGTTTGACATCGGCGCCGACGCCCCCAAGCTTGGCCGTTGGGACCACTCGCTCCGATTCAACCTGGAAACCCGCGATGCATCAGCCCGGCACCGACGCGACCATCGCCATCGGCGGCGAGGTCTTCGCCGCCGGCGTGTTCGACCTCGACGGGGTCGTTACCCGCACCGCCAGAATCCACGCCGCCGCCTGGAAGCAGCTGTTCGACGAGTTCCTGGCCCACCGCGGCGGGCAATGGCGCCCGTTCGACGTGGAAGCCGACTACCGCGAGTTCGTCGACGGCAAGCCGCGGCTGGACGGCGTGCGCGCCTTCCTGCGCGCGCGCGGCATCGAACTGCCCGAGGGCGCCGCCGACGACCCGCCCGGTGAAACCAGCATCCACGCCTTGGGCAAGCGTAAGAACGAGATCTTCAGGCAACTGCTGGCCCAGGGCCGGGTCGAGGTGGTCGAGGGCTCGGTCGAGTTCATCCGCCGGCTGCGGCAAGCCGGCGTGCGCACCGCGCTGGTCTCCTCCAGCCGCAACAGCGGCGCGGTGCTGGACGCCGCCGGGCTGCGCGATCTGTTCGACCTCTGCGTCGACGGCAACGCCGCCAGGCGGCTCGGCCTCGCCGGCAAACCAGCCGCGGACATGTTCCGTCACGCCGCCGCCGGGCTAGGGGTGGCGCCGGCGCGGGCGTTCGCGGTGGAGGATGCGATATCGGGTGTCGAGGCGGCGCGCGCGGCGGGCTTCGGTCTGGTGATCGGCTTCGACAGCGGCGGCCACGCCGGCGCGCTGCGCGCGCACGGTGCCGACATGGTGGTGAGCGATCTGCGCGAACTGCTCTCGCCGCAGCCGATTCCGGACGCGCTCGAGCACTTCGCCGAGATCGCGCAGCGGCTGGCCGACAAGCAGCCGGCGGTCTTTCTCGACTACGACGGCACCCTCACCCCCATCGTCGCCCGGCCGGACCTGGCGGTGCTGAGCGAGGCGATGCGCGAGGCGGTGCGCGCCCTGGCCGCGTCCTGCACCGTCGCCATCGTCAGCGGCCGCGACCGGGCCGACGTGGAACGGCTGGTCGGCATCCCGGAACTGATCTACGCCGGCAGTCACGGCTTCGACATCGCCGGCCCTGGCGGCCTGCGCAAGCAGCATAAGCACGCGGCGGCGTTCCAGGCGGCGCTCGATCGCGCCGAGGCCAGCCTGCGCGAGGCGCTGGCCGACATCGACGGCGCGCTGCTCGAGCGCAAGCGCTTCGCGCTGGCGGCGCACTATCGCCTGGTGGCGCCGGAGCAGGTGGCGGCGGTCGACGCGGCGGTGGAAGCCGTGCATCGGGCGTCCGTCGCCCAATTGCGGCGCACCGGCGGCAAGAAGGTGTTCGAACTGCGCCCGAACCTGCCCTGGGACAAAGGCCGCGCGGTGGAGTGGCTGCTGCGGACGCTGGGGCTGGACCGGCACGACGTGTTGCCGTTGTACCTGGGCGACGACGAAACCGACGAAGACGCCTTCGCCGCGCTGCGCGCGCGCGGCGGCATCGGCGTGCTGGTAAGCGAGGAGCCGGCGCCGCATTCCGCCGCCCATTACCGCCTGCGCGACCCGGACGCGGTGGGCGCGTTCCTGCGCGCACTGGTCGAGGCCGCGCGGGCATGAGCGAATGGAGGCTGGCGTACGACGGCTTCGATCCGGCCGAGGAAGGTCTGCGCGAAGCGCTATGCACGCTCGGCAACGGCTATTTCGCCACCCGCGGCGCCGCCGAGGAGTGCGAGGCCGACGACATCCACTACCCCGGCACCTATCTCGCCGGCGGCTACAACCGCCTCAAGACCGACATCGCCGGGCGCACGGTGGAGAACGAAGACCTGGTGAACATGCCGAACTGGTTGTCGCTGCGCTTGCGCATCGACGACGGCGAATGGTTCAACCCGCTCGCGGTCGAGTTGCTTGCCTACCGCCAGGAACTGGACCTGCGCCACGGCGTGCTGCGCCGCGAGATGCGCTGGCGCGACCGCCACGGCCGGGAAACGGCGCTGACCGCGCGCCGCCTGGTGCACATGGAGCAGCCACACCTGGCGGCCATCGAATGGCGGCTGCGGGCGCTGAACTGGTCGGGCCGGATCACGCTGCGCTCGGCGCTGGAAGGCCGGGTGATCAACGCCGGCGTGGCCCGCTACCGCCAGCTCGCCAATACCCATCTCCGGCCCGAGTCGGCGCAGCCGCTGGACGACGACTCGGTGCTGCTGGTGGTGGAGACCAATCAGTCGCGGCTGCGGGTGGCCCAGGCCGCGCGCACCCGGCTGTACCGCGACGACGAGCAACTGCAACCGACGCGCGCGCTGCTGCGCGAGCAAGGCTACGTCGGCCACGACCTCTGTATCGAGCTGACCGAGGGACAGCCGATCAGCGTCGAGAAAGTGGTGGCGCTGTACAACGGCCGCGACCGCGCCATTTCCGAGCCGGCGCTGGCGGCGGCGCAAGCGGTGCGCGACGCGCCGCGCTTCGCCGCGCTGGAAGCGGCGCAGGCGCGCGCCTGGTCGCAGCTGTGGGGCCGCTGCGACGTGGTGCTGGAAGGCGATACGCGCGCGCAGATGATCCTACGCCTGCACATCTTCCACCTGCTGCAGACAGTCTCGCCGCACAGCGCCGATCACGACGTCGGCGTGCCGGCGCGCGGGCTGCACGGCGAGGCCTACCGCGGTCACGTGTTCTGGGACGAGCTGTTCATCTTCCCCTTCCTGAACATGCGCATCCCCGAGATCACCCGCTCGCTGCTGCGCTACCGCTACCGCCGCCTGGGCGAGGCGCGGCGGCAAGCCCGGACGCTGGGCCTGCGCGGCGCGCTCTACCCCTGGCAGAGCGGCAGCGACGGCCGCGAGGAAAGCCAGGTGCTGCACCTCAACCCCAAGTCCGGCCGCTGGCTGCCGGACAACAGCCACCTGCAATGGCACGTCAACGCGGCCATCGCCTACAACGTCTGGCGCTACTACGAGGTGACCGACGACCGCGAGTTCCTCGCCTTCTACGGCGCCGAGATGCTGTTCGAGATCGCCCGCTTCTGGGCCAGCGCGGCGACCTGGAACGATGCGCGCGGCCGCTACGAGATCCGCGGCGTGATGGGGCCGGACGAGTTCCACGACGCCTATCCCTGGCGCGACCGACCCGGCTTGGACAACAACGCCTACACCAACGTGATGGTGGCCTGGCTGCTGCGGCGGGCGCTGGAGGCGCTGGACCGGGTCGGGCCGGACCGGGGAAGCGAGCTGCGCGAGACGCTGGCGCTGGACCAGGCCGAGTTCGACGCCTGGGACGAGATCAGCCGCAAGCTGTACGTGCCCTTGCGCGACGACGGCATCATCGACCAATTCGAGGGCTACGACCGGCTGGAGGAGTTCGACTGGGACGGCTACCGGCGCAAGTACGGCGACATCCACCGCCTCGACCGGCTGCTGGAAGCCGAGGGCGACAGCGTCAACCGCTACAAAGCCTCGAAACAGGCCGACGTGCTGATGCTGTTCTACCTGTTCTCGGCCGAGGAACTGGCGGCGCTGTTCCGCCAGCTCGGCTATCCCTTCGCCGGCGAAATGATCCCGCGCAACATCGACTACTACCTGCAGCGCACCTCCAACGGCTCGACGCTGAGCAACATCGTGCACTCCTGGGTGCTGGCCCGCGCCAACCGGCCCGGCTCCTGGGAAATCCTCAAGCAGGCGCTTGAGAGCGACATCGCCGACGTGCAGGGCGGCACCACGCCGGAGGGCATCCACCTGGGCGCCATGGCCGGCACCGTCGACCTGATCCAGCTCGGCCAGACCGGCCTGGAAATCCGCGACGACCTGCTGCGCCTCAACCCCTGCCTGCCGCCCGAGCTACGGCGCCTGGCCCTGCGCGTGCGCTACCGCGGCCACTGGCTCGACATCGACATCGGCTGCGACAGGATGACGGTGCATGCCCCCAACGGCTGGTCCGGCCCACGCACGATCATGGTGTGCAACCAGGCGCAAGCGCTGGATGCAGGCAAACCGCTGGTGTTCCGCTGCCAGCTCAAGCGCGGCGGCAGGCGCCCGGCGGTGGGGGACGGCGCGCGCGGCCGATGTTGAGCGGGGCACGCGACCGGCATCGTGCCGTCCTGCCCGCTCAGTCGGATGTGGGAGATTCTATGTTCCGGCACAAGCCAGCAGCCGCGCTTTGGATCTACCCCCCTGTGGGAGCGGCTCCGCCGCGAATGCCTTTGGCTTCCCCGACTCTTGCTAATGTTTCAGCGCGATCGCTTTATGCGACGGCCTGCCCGCCGCTCGCCCGGTTCCGGGCAAGGAAGCACCAGGCACCGCACCTTCCAGGAGCTTCCTTGCCACTGAACCAAAAGGCATTCGCGGCAGAGCCGCTCCCACAGGAAAGGCACAAGAGAAACAGGGAAGGCGCCACAGCCTGACTACCCGCCCAATGGGCAGCAGCTGGCTTGCGCCGGAACATGGAATCTCCCACGAAGGGAAACCCCTCATCTGTGGGAGATTCTATGTTCCGGCACAAGGCTGGATGTGCGGTTTGGGCTGGTAGGTGGTCT
>Ga0182741_1001711_pt1 | contig 27559 bp, 24 predicted proteins | sample eDN5th37CBELigOP_FD_128874 | JGI IMG/M metagenome (GOLD analysis project Ga0182741, IMG submission 128874) | Enriched Organic Plus compost microbial communities from Emeryville, California, USA - eDNA 5th pass 37_C BE-Lig OP (version 2) (version 2) ... | reverse complement strand
CGTCCAGCAGCACGATGCCGGGCCCGGCCATGAAGGCCATCGCGGCATCGACCAGCTTCTGCTGGCCGTAGGAGAGCGAGCCCGCCTCGGTGTCGCGATAGGGGGTCAGGTTGAAGAACTCGATCAGCTGCTCGGCCTTGTCGGTCAGGCCGGCGTCGGACTTGCCGAAAAGCCGGCTCAGCATCGAGCCCTCGTGCTCCTGTCCGGCCAGGATGACGTTGTCGAGCACCGTCATGCGCGGAAAGACCGACAGCTGCTGGAAGGTGCGGCCGACCCCCATCAGCGACAGGTCGGCCGGCCGCACGCCGTCCGTGGACTGGCCGTTGATCTGGCAATGGCCGGCGCTGGGGCGCAGCTGGCCCAGGATGCAGTTGAACAGCGTCGACTTGCCCGAGCCGTTTGGCCCGATCAGGCCCAGGATCTCGCCCTTCTGGACGTCGAAGCTGACATCGTTCACGGCGCGGATGCCGCCGAACTGCTTCGAGATGTTGCGGACGGAAAGCACGGAGGCCGTCATAGCTGGAATCCCTTCTTCATGTCGCGGCGCGTCTCGTGCCGGGGCCGGAACTGGTTCCAGATTTTCTGCCCCAGCCCGATCAGGCCCTGGGGCGAGAACACCATCAGCACGATCACCAGAGCTGAATAGATGATGAGGTAATAGCCCTCGGTAAAGCGCAAGAGTTCCGGCAGCAGGATCACCACCGCCGCGCCCAGCATCGGGCCGAAGAAGAAGCCGGCGCCGCCCACCACCACCATCAGAAGCAGCTTCAGCGAATGGATCAGCGCGAAGCTGCCCGGCTCGATGAACTGCACCAGCGGCGATTGCAGCGCCCCGGCCAGTCCCCCGAAGGCCGAGCCGATGGCGAAGGCCAGAAGCGTCTGGCGGCGGATCTTCAGCCCCAGGCTTTCGGCGCGGATCGGGTTCTCGCGCAGCGCCTTGAAGGCCCGGCCCCAGGGCGAGCGCAGGATCCACCACATCACGAAGGCCGAGACCAGGAAGCAGGCCAGCGCGAAATAGTAGAAATTCAGGTTGCTGTCGGTCGCGATGCCGAAAACCGAGGGGCGCGGCATGCCGACCAGCCCGAAGGAACCGCCGGTGATCTCTTCCTCGTTGCGCAGCACCAGGAACAGCAGCGTGTTGAACGCCAGCGTCACGAAGGCCAGGAAATGGTGCTGCACCCTCAGCGCCGGCCAGCCGAGCAGCAGCCCGACCGCGAAGCAGGAGGAGATCGAGATCAGCGCCCCCGCGATCCAGGGCACGCCCGCCAGCGTCAAGAGCGCGGTGACATAGGCGCCGATGCCCATGAAGCCCGCCTGCGCCAGGCTGACCTGCCCGGCATAGCCCAGCGTCAGGTTCAGCCCCATGGCCGAGATCGAGAACAGCAGCCACGAGGTCAGCGTATAGATGATGTAATTGCCCTGGCCGATGGGCGCGGCGACCAGCGCCGCGATGCCCAGGACGATCAGGATGATGCGGGTGCGGGTCATACGGCGCGTCCCTCCTTGGTGCCGAGCAGCCCCTGCGGGCGCAGCAGGATGATGGCGATGAGCAGGATCAGCGGCATGGCCGAGCGGTATTCGGCCGAGACATAGACCGCCGAGAGATTGTCGATCACGCCGATCAGCAGCCCGCCGACCAGCGCGCCGCGGATCTGGTTGAAGCCGCCGACGATGGCGGCGATGAAGGCCACCAGGCCCAGCGTCTCGCCATTCGAGAACTTGGCCAGGTAGATCGGCGAGATCAGCACCGAGGCGATGGTCGCCAGCGCCGCGTTGATCAGGAAGGTATACATCACCATCCGCTTCACATCGACGCCGAGGATCTCGGCCACGGCCGGGTTCTGGGCGCTGGCCTGCATGCAGCGCCCGGTGCGGGTGCGGTTCAAGAACAACTGCAAGCCGCCGATGGCCAGCATCGAGACGATCAGGTTGCCGATATCCTGCGCCGAGACGCTGGCGCCGGCGAAGTGATAGACCTTCTGCGGAAAGATCGCCGGGAAGGGCTGGGCGGTGGCGCCGTAGAATTCCTTGACGCTTTCCTTCATCAGCAGGCCAAGCGCGATGGTGGCGATGACCAGCGGCAAGGTGCCATGCGGCAGCATCGGCTCGACCACCAGCTTCTTGAAGGCGACGCCCAGGATCAAGAGCGACAGCAGCAGCGCAAAGCCGATGGCGGGCCACATCGGCAGCCCCAGCCCCATGCCGACCAGCACGAAGAAGGCCGGCAGCATGACGAATTCGCCCTGCGCGAAGTTGATGGTCTGCGATGCCTGCCACAGCAGGGTGAAGCCCACCGCGGCAAGGGCGTAGATGGAACCGGCGGCAAGGCCGGAGATCAGGATCTGGATTAACTCGGCCATGAGAGCCTCACGTCAGGTTGACGGATACGGGGGCAGGCCGGCGGAATGCCGGTGCCAGCCTGCCTCGCGCGCTGTGCGGGCCGGTCAGTTCGGCGGCAGGATGGCCTTGACCACCTGCTTGCCGTCCTGGACCTCGACGAAGAAGCTTTCGCGCGACATTTCGCCGGTCTCGTCCCAGCTGACGTCCATCAGCACGCCGGGGCATTCGGCCACCGTCAGCGTCAGGCCGTGCATCTTGTCGGCAATGGCCTGGCTGTCCGCCTCGCCCACCATCTCGGCCACGCATTTGAGGGTATAGGCGGCCGTGTAGCCCTTGATGGCGTTGTGGTCGGGCGTGTAGTTGAACTTGGCCTTGAACTTCTCGACCATCTCGGTCATCGCCGGGATATTGGCGTCGGGGGTCAGGCCGACATGGCCCATGGCGCCGTTGGCGGCGTCGCCGGCCAGCTCGATGACCTTGTGGCCGATCAGCGTCGTCTCGCCCACCAGCGGCAGGGTCACGCCCTGCTTGCGGGCCTCGCGCAGGAAGCGGGCGCTTTCCTCCTCGGTCAGGTAGACGAAGGCGGCGTCGGCCTGGATGCCCTTCAGCTTGACCACATCGGCCGAGAAATCGGTCTGCGCCTGTTCGGTGGGCAGGTCGGCGACGATCTCGAAGCCATGGGCCTCGGCCTCCTTCAGGAAGGATTCGTGCCCGCCCTTGCCGAATTCGGTGTTGGCCCAGACCACGGCGACCTTCTTCACCCCCATTTCCTCGGCCATGTATTTGGCCATCTTGGGCACGCCCTTCTGCGAGCCGAAGGCGGTGCGGAAGATGTAGGGGTTGCCCATCCCGGTGATCGAGGGCGCCTCGGAGCCGGTGAATTGCGGGATGCCGGCCTGTTTCGCCACCAGCATGTTCACCACCGTCGAGGACGAGAACACCGTGCCGGTGATCGCCACCACCCCGTCGTCGATGGCCTTCTGCACCATGGCGCGGCTGACCTGCGGGTCGGTCTGGCTGTCATATTCGGTGATGGCGACCGGTTCGCCCAGCACGCCGCCGTCGGCGTTGATCTCCTCGAAGCCCATCCGCACGCCGTCGCGGAAATTGGTGCCGGCGGCGGCGCCGGGGCCGGAAAGCTCGACGATCGAGCCGATCTTCAGCTCGGCCAGCGCCGGCACGGTGGTCAGCGCCAGCGCGGCGGCGGTTGCGGTCAGTGTCCTGATCATTGCGTTTCTTTCCTCCCTGGTTCGGATCCTGTTTTTCATGGGATCTCCTCTTCCTCTCCATAATCTGCCATGTCGCGTTCCACGCGAACATTGCAAAACGCGCAAAGATACATAATCGGGCGGTTATGCAGCGCCCTTGCGCCGCTCAGTCCAGCGCGATCTGCCGGACCCCCATCAGCAGTTCGGCCAGTAGCACCGCCTGCGCCTCGAACATGCCCGAGCCCGGCATCGTGCCGCAGCCTGTGGCGCGGGCGGCGGCGATCAGCGGCGGGATGGCCGGTCGGGTGACCACGTCGGCGACGAATTGCTCGGCGGTCAGCAGCCCGGCCTCGACCGGCAGCGGATCGCCTTCGCGCATGCCCAGCGGCGTCGCGTTCGCCACCAGCGCAAAGCCGCGCGGATCGGTGCCGCCGATGCGGACCCGGCCGGGAAAGGCGGCGTCCAGCCGCGCGATCAGCGCGTCGCGCCGCGCCGCATCGATGTCGTGCAGCGCCAGTTCCGAGGCGCCGCGCGCCAGGATCTCGTAGGCGATGGCCGAGCCGGCGCCGCCGGTCCCGACCAGCAGCGCCGGCTTGCCGGCGACGTCGAAGCCCTGCGCGGCGATGCCGTCCATGTAGCCCTGCCCGTCGGTCGCGTCGCCGACCCAGCCCCCGTCCCGGCGCAGCATGATGTTCACCGCGCCCGCGGCCTGCGCCCGCGCGGTGACGCGGCTGCAGAAGGCCAGGCAGGGTGCCTTGTGCGGCACCGTCACCACGATACCCGGACAGTTCTGGACCGCCGCGGCCTGCGCCAGCCAGCCGGGCAGATCCTCGGGCAGGACGTGGATCGGCACCACCATGCCGTTATGGCCGCGATCCGCCATGATCTGGCTGAGCGATGCCGGCGATTTCACCTGCCCGATCGGATGGCCGATGATCGGGAAGAATGCCGTCTCTCCGTCGATGCGCAGCGGTTGGGCCATGCTGGTTCCTCTTTCCCTGTTGCGGACAGCGCCCCCGGGGCTGGCCGCGTCTTGAAACAATCACGCGCCCCGCCGTCAGGAAATGGACGATAGGGGCGGAACATTGGATTTTCGCGCCTCTGCGCCGCGGGGGCGATTCCGGCACCTCATCCGGTTCGAAGCGGAAGATCGCAGAAAATGGAATATCATTCAATATTAAAATTGACTTCCGATTTTATTTCTGACTTGATGCCCGGGAAGGCCGGAAGGAGGGTGTCCATGGATCGGATCGGGGTTGTCGTCATCGGCGCAGGTGTCATCGGGCGCACCCATATCGATACGCTGACGCGCATGTCGGGGCTGCGGCTGGCGGCGCTGGTCGATCCCGCCCCCTCGGGCCGGGCGCTGGCCGAATCGCTGGGCGTGCCCTGCCTGCCGGACGTGGCGGCGCTGATCGATTCGGGGCTGGCGCAGGCCGCCATCGTGGCGACGCCGAATGAGACGCATCTGCCGGTCTCGGCCGCGTTGCTGCGCGCCGGCATCCCGGTGCTGCTGGAAAAGCCGGTGGCCGAAAGCCTCGATTCGGCGCGGCAGCTGATCGCGGTGGCGGATGAGACCGGCGTGCCGCTGCTGGTCGGCCATCACCGCCGGCACAATCCGATCATCCGCGCCGCGCATGGGGCGATCCGCGGCGGCCTGCTGGGTGATCTGGTCATGGCGACCGTGACTTGCTCGCTGGCCAAGCCCGACGATTATTTCCAGGCGCCCTGGCGGCGCAGCAAGGGCGCGGGCGGGCCGCTGCTGATCAACCTGGTGCACGAGATCGACCTGCTGCGGCATTTCTTCGGCGAGATCGCCGAGGTGCAGGCCATCGCCAGCCATGCCCGCCGCGGCTTCCCGGTCGAGGACACGGCGGCGGTCTGCCTGCGCTTTGCGGAGGGCGGGCTGGCGACGCTGTGCATCTCGGACGCGGCGGTCGGGCCTTGGGCCTGGGATCTGACGGCGGGCGAGAACATGGCGCGGTTTCCGGCGCATCGCGTCCCGGCGCATCACTATGCCGGCAGCCGGGCGGGGCTGTCGCTGCCCGACCTGCTGCTGTGGCAGCCGCCCGGCGCGCCGGACTGGACGCAGGAACTGCAACCCCGGCCGCTGCCCGTCAGCCACGGCGATCCCTATCAGGCGCAGCTGGTGCATTTCGCCGATCTGGTGCGCCATGGCGGGACGCCGCGCGTCTCGGCCCGCGACGCCACCGCCAACCTGATCGTGCTGGACGCCATTCGCGCGGCGGCCGAGACGGGGCAACGTGTCGCGGTTGACCTTTCGGCGCTGAATCGCGAACCTGAAACCGCCTTCAACAGCGGAAGAGGATCATGAGCAGCGTTCTGGAAAAAGCCCTCGCCATCGTCGAACTTCTGGTCGATCACCCGATGGGCCTGCCGGTCACCACCATCGCGGCGGTGACCGAACAGCCGGCCAGCGGCGTGCACCGTACCCTGCAGGAACTGGCGCGGCTGGGCTATGTCCGGCAGCTGCAGGCGGGCGGCGACTACGCGCTGACCATCAAGCTGCCGGCCCTGGGCCTGGGCTTCATGGGGCGCGCCGGCATCACCGATGTCGCCCAGCCGGTGCTGGACCAGCTGGCCGCCGACAGCGGCGAGCTGATCCGGCTGTCGGTGATCGACGGCGAGCGGCTGATCTGGGTGGCGGTGGCACAGGGCGCGACGCGCGGCTTGCGCTACGATCCGGGGCAGGAGCAGGGCGTGGTCGTGCACCTTGCCAGTTCGGCCGGAGGCAAGGCCTGGCTCGCCAGCATGAGCGACGACGAGGCGCTGGCGTGCGTCGGCGCGCAGGGCCTGCTGCGCCAGGCCGAGGGCATGGGGCCGAACGCGCCGACCAGCATCACCCTGCTGCTGCAGCAGCTGGCCGAGGCGCGGGCGCGCGGCTATGCCACGGCGGTGGACAGCTATATCGCCGGCATGGCGGCCATGGCGGTGCCGGTGCGCTATCACGGCGACGGGCCGGTGCTGGGCTGCCTGTCCATCGCCGGTCCGGCGGTGCGCATGACGCCCGAGCGGATGGCGGAACTGGCGCCGCGCCTTCAGGCCGCGGCCGGGGAGCTGGGCGCCGCCGCCGCGGGAACCAAGTATTTTCAGGCAAATGTCAGGGCGATCGACGCCGATGCCGAGGACGGGCGGAAAAGCGCATAGGCTTTTTCCCGGCTCGCGCCCCTGACGGGCAGGAGAGAATGGAAGCTTCATCCGAACGCAGGCTGGCCTGCGATGTGCTGGTCATTGGCTCGGGGGCCTCGGGCCTGGCGGCTGCAGTCACGGCGGCGCATTTCGGCCTGCGCGTGGTGCTGGCCGAGAAGGCGCCGGTTTTCGGCGGCACCTCGGCCTGGTCCGGGGGCTGGTTGTGGATCCCGCGCAATCCCTTGGCCCGTGCCGCCGGCATCGACGAGCCGCCGGAAGCGCCCCGTGAATACCTGCGCAGCGAACTGGGCAATCGCGCCAGCGACCCGCGGCTGGAGGTGTTCCTGGAAAACGGCCCCGAGATGGTGGCCTTCTTTCAGGACCATACCGCGATGCGCTGGATGGACGGCAATGCGGTCCCGGATTTCCACGAGACTCCGGGCGCCGCGAAAGGCGGGCGTTCGGTCACGGCCATGCCCTATGACGGGCGCGAGCTGGGCGACTGGATCGGCAAGCTGCGCCCGCCGCTGGACGTGGCGAGCCTTTGGGGCATGGGCATCGCCAGCGGCGCCGACATGCGGCATTTCTTCCGCGCCAGCCGCAGCCCGCGCTCGGCGCTTTACGCGACGGGGCGGATCGCCCGGCATCTGCGCGACCTGGCGCTGCACCGGCGCGGCATGCAGTTGGTCAACGGCAATGCGCTGGTGGCGCGGCTGCTGCGTTCGGCGCTGGACAAAGGGGTCACGCTGCTCGACAGCGCGCCGGTGCTGGCGTTGCAGCGGCAGGGCGGCCGTGTCACGAGCGCGCGGCTTTCGACGCCGCGGGGCGCATTGCTGGTCGAGGCGGTGCGCGGCGTGGTGCTGGCCACCGGCGGCTTCCCGCATGATCCGGCGCGGCTCGACGCGCTGGCGCCGCAGGCGGGCGGCGGGGCGGGGCATTTCTCGGCCGCGCCACGGGCCAATACCGGCGACGGGCTGCGGCTGGCCGAGGGCGCGGGGGCTGCCGTCGATGGCGAGCTGGCCTCGAACGTCGCGCTGGCGCCGGTGTCGCTGGTGCCGCGCCGTGACGGACCGCCCGCGCATTTCCCGCATCTGGTCGAACGCGCCAAGCCCGGCATCATCGCCGTGACCCCGCAGGGCCGGCGCTTCGTCAGCGAGGCCGACAGCTATCACGATTTCATGCGGGCGCTGATCGCCGCCACGCCGCCGGGCGAGCCGCCGCATTGCTGGCTGATCGCCGACCACAAGGCGCAGCGCCGCTGGGGGCTGGGCTGGTCCAAGCCCTTCCCATTCCCGCTGGGGCCGGCGATCCGCAGCGGCTATCTGAAGCGCGGCCGCACGCTGGAGGAACTGGCCCGCGCCTGCGCCATTCCCGGCGTGGCGCTGGCCGAGACCGTGGCCCGCTTCAATGCCCATGCCGAACGCGGCGAGGATCCCGACTTCCAGCGCGGCGAAAGCCTCTACAACCGCGTGCAGGGCGATGCGGAGCATGGGCCGAACCCTTCGCTGGGGCCGCTGCTGCGGGGGCCGTTCTACGCGGTCAGGATCGTGCCCGGCTCGCTCGGCACCTTTGCCGGGGTCAGGACCGATGCGGCGGCGCGGGTGCTGGACCGGGACGGCCTACCGATCCCCGGCCTTTACGCCGTGGGCAACGACATGGCCTCGGTCATGGGCGGGCATTACCCGTCGGGCGGCATCACGCTGGGGCCCGGCATGACATTCGGCTATATCGCCGGCCGCGTTCTGGCCGGCCTGCCCGTGACCGGGCTTTCACAGGAGGAAACGCCATGAGCTATTACGAACTCGCCACCCTCGACACGGTGATCTTCGGCGCCGGCAAGGCCGCGCCGGGCATCGAGGCCTGGGCGGCGCAAGGGCAGGGCCGGCTGTGCGGCGCCTGGGGCACCGATATCGGCACGCTGAACCGGGTCTTTGTGCTGCGCGCCTTCGAGAGCCTCGCGCAGCTTTATGAGGAGCGCGAGCGCGCCCTGCGCTCGGACAACCCCTTCGGCTGCGCCGATGAGCTGGTGCGGCTGTCGATGGAAAGCTATCGCGCGCTGGATTTCCTGCCGCCGGTCCAGCCCGGCAGCTTCGGCCCGGTCTACGAGTTCCGCACCTACAGGACCAGGGTGAACGGCATCCTGCCCACCATGGAGAAATGGCGCGCGGCGGTGCCGGAGCGCGAGGCCTATTCGAAGCTGACCGTCGCCATGTACGGGCTGGACGGCGAACCGCGCCTGACCCAGATCTGGCCCTATGAAAGCCTGGCCGCGCGCAGCGAGGCGCGGGCGAAATCGGTCGCGGACGGCAAATGGCCGCCCAAGGGCGGGCCGGACTGGCTGTCGCCCGACATGACCAGCCAGATCGCGCTGCCGCTCGGCTTCTCTCCGCTCAAGTGAGGCTGTGATGACGCATCCGCTATCGCTGGCCTTCCTGACCACATTCGAAGCCGGCCCGGTCGAGGCCGTCCGCATCGCCGCCGCCACCGGATACCAGATGGTCGGGCTGCGCATCCTGCCCGCCGCGCCGGGGGCCGAGCCGGATTATCCGCTGCTGACCGACGACCGGCTGCTGGCCGAGGTGCGCGCGGCGCTGCACGATACCGGCATCCGGGTCGGCGATGTCGAGATCGTCCGTCTGAAGCCGGAAAACGACTGGGATGTTTTCGCCCGCTTCTGTGCCCGTTGCGAGGCGCTGGGGGCGAAACATGTCCTCGTCGCCGGCGACGATGCGGACCTTGGCCGGCTGACCGACAGTTTCGCGCGCTTCTGCGCGCTGGCCGCACCGCACGGGCTGACGGCGGACCTGGAATTCATGCCCTGGACCGCCGTGCCCGACCTGACCGCGGCGCTGCGCATCGTCGAGGATGCCGGCCGGCCGAACGGCGGCGTGCTGGTCGATGCGCTGCATTACGACCGCTCGGCCACCACGCTGGCGCAGATCGCGGCGCTGCCGCGCCATCGGGTGAACTATGTGCAGCTCTGCGACGGCGCCGTGCCCTATGACCCCAGCGACGAGGGCCTGATCCGGGTGGCGCGGGGCGAGCGGCTGTTTCCGGGGCAGGGCGGCATCGACCTGATCGGCCTGGCGCGGGCGATCCCCGAGGGCGTCACCGTCAGCGTCGAGGTGCCGCATCGCGCCCTGGCCGCCAAGGTCGATGCGCTTGGCCGCGCCGCCATGGCCCATGCCGCGACCATGGCGATCCTGCGTGCGGCGGGCCGGGCCTGAACCGCATCGGCGCGGCGAATTTCCGCGAGAAATCCGCAGCGTTCCCGGCTAGGATCGGCGCATGAAGGAACTGACTCTCCGCCAGGTCGAGGTGATCCGCGCCGTGATGATGGCCGGCACCATCCAGGGCGCCGCGAAACTGTTGAACGTCTCGGCCCCCGGCATTTCCCGGCTGGTCAAGCATACCGAGGAATCGCTGGACATCCGCCTGTTCGAGCGCAAGGCGGGGCTGTTCGTGCCCTCGACCGAGGCGGCGGCGATCTTCGAGATGGTGCATCAGGTCCATCGCCAGATGGAGAATCTGAACGCCGCCGTCGCATCATTGCGCAAGGGCGAGGATGTGCGGCTGTCCTTCGCCTCGGCCCCCTCGATCGCGCAATTCATCGCGGCGCGGGCGATCCGCGGCATCCGCACGCGCTTTCCCGACCTGTTCATCGACCTGAACATCCTGAAGATCGAGGAAACCTCGGACTATCTGCTGCTGGAGCGCGGCGAATTCGTGCTGATGAGCTCGGCCATCGACAATTCGGCGCTGTCGAGCGCGCCGCTGGCGCATGGCCGGCTGGTCGCCATCGTCCCCGAGGGGCACCGGCTGGCCGAGCAGCGGGCGATCTCGGTCCACGACCTGGCGCGCGAGCCCTTTGTCGGCGTCGATCCGGCCGATCCCTATGGCGAGATCCTGGCCCAGCCCTTCCGAGAGGCGGGGATCGAGCCGCGCTATTCCATGCGCGGCCGCTTCGCGCAGACGGTGGTCAGCCTGGTGCGCCACGGGCTGGGGGTGGCGGTGATCGACGAATTTTCGGTGGCCGAGGTCTATATGCCCGGCGTGGTGCGCCGGCCATTGGCCGAGCCCGGCGGTATCACCGCCTGGGTGGTGACGAAAAAGGATCGCCAGCTCTCCAGCTTTGCGGAATACGCCGTCGGCCGGTTTCGCCGCGAACTCGCCGCTGCGGTGGCGCGGGAAAGCTGGGATGCGCCTGCGGTCTGACGGGTGGCCGGACCCGATCCGACCCCCGCTGCCGTTTCTCTCGGCAGGGCTGCGCGGCCGGCGTCAGGGGCTTGGAGGTCGCGATCGTTGCCGGCCTGAAACTCGACCTGCCCGAGGCCGGGTCGATTTTGACGAGCCTGCTGCGCTTGCGAGAGCGTGTTTCCGGCGCCGGATTCCAAGGCCCGTATGGTTGCGACGCCGCAACGATCCGTCTGGTGGATTCCGCCGGAACGGGGATTCCGGCGGACACCTGCGGCTGCCCTGTCCGGCGTTTCTGCCCGTCCAGCCTGGCCTGGGGCTCACGTCATCCCGCTCTTTGGTGCGGTCAGAGGCCGGCGGTCGCAAAGGCTCGGCTTTGCCATGCGATATGCCGGCTTTCTGCTGGCCATGCTGGCGTTTGGCCCGGCCAGCAGCGTCATCGGCGGGTCGATGTGCCCTTGTCTCGCTCGTCGACCCCTTCGGCCGGACGCCCCAATCCCTCTGCCTGCCCAATCCCTCTGCCTGCCCGATCCCCTAACGCCGTTCGGCTTTCACCAGCAACCCCAAGGCTCCGGACCGTGTTGCCGCGCGGGGCGTGCGGCTGTCCGCCCCACTCCGGGCCTTGCGGGCAAGCTGCCGCCCGGAGGGCGCCGGCTGCAGGCGCCTCCCGATGGACCCGGCCGGATCTCGTCGGGGGAATGGTTCCTCCTGCGAGCCATGAAGACCTGCAATGCAGAACATGGTCATCCTCGCCGGTAACACCCGCGCCGGAACCGACATCACCCGCTTCGGGCCGGTCACTGCACGCCCGCACTGTTCGGAAGGCCGGGCGGTGCGCGACGAGAAGGGCTATCAGGTCGAGGACGCGGAATGGCGCCGCATCGTCGCCTTCAACGGCCTGGGCTGGACCATCCGGCACTATTGCGAGACCGGCATGAAACGCCTGGTCCGCGGCCGCATCCATTACATGAAACGGCGGGATTCGGAAGGCCAGCACCGTTGGCGCGGCCTTTTTTCAACGTTATCAGTTTGATGCCTGATGCGCGGTTTCTGCGGACAGAATGTCGCGTCGCCGAAGCAGCCTTGCGAGGTGCGGGCTGCGCGGCCGTGAAAATCACCTGCGCCATGTCCGGGTTCGAGCGTTGCCGGGCGGCGCCAGGGTCCAGTTGGACGGGTCGGCGCCGGAACTGAAAGGCACATGGCATCCGAAGTCGGTCAGTCACCGTCTTGATGGGGGGGCTGGTGACCGAGTTTCGGGGAGAGAGGGGGAAGGAGGGTTGACGCACCGCCGGGCCGAAAGCGCCGCCCTGAATATGGCCTTGAATGGGGGTGTTCAGCAAAACCCGTCTGCTGCAAATCTTGCTGTCACGCCGTGCAAAAATTCGTGTCACGCTGCAGGCGTTCGTGCCGTCGCTGTGCCACGAAGGCGAGATGCCAAAGATGCTCCAGGAATCCGGCCGGAAAAAACAACTCTTTTCATTGGGTTGAATGGTGCCCGGAGGCGGATTCGAACCACCGACACGCGGATTTTCAATCCGCTGCTCTACCAACTGAGCTATCCGGGCGCCGAGCGTCTTGCTTCGGACAGGCGCGTTGTTATGGCAGGGCCGCTCCGCTGTCCAGAGCCAAAAACAACTTTTTCACGCTTCCCCGTCATTATCTGGAACCGGTTCGGCGGGAATGCGGTAGTCGCCGCGCAGCCAATGCGCCAGGTCCACATCCGCGCAGCGGCGCGAGCAGAAGGGGCGATACCGCTCGGCGGCGGGCTTGCCGCAGATCGGGCATTTCATGCCTTGTCCTCCGGCCGGGCGAGGCGCGACAGCGGCACGCGGTCGCGCTTGCGGCTGATCTCGTAAAGCCCCATCGCGGTCCAGCCGATCAGCACCGTCTCGGCCGGGTCGGGGCGGAAGGCGGCGCGCAGCACCTGGTCCAGCGTGCCGCGGTCGCGCTTGGGCATGGGCGCGAAATCCACCACGATCTGGCCGCCAAGACCGCGCAGCCGCAATTGCCGCGACAGGTCGCGCGCCAGGGCGATGTTTGCCTTGAGCCCAGCCGCCGGCGAATGGTCGCCGCCGGTATTGACGTCGATGGCGACCAGCGCGCGTAGCGCCTCGATCTCGGCCCAGGCGCCGCCGCCCAGTTCCAGGCGCGGGCGCAGCAATTGCAGCGCCGCCGCCTCGGCCCCGCTCGCCTCGAAGGCATCGGGCGCGTCCTCGACGGCGTCGGGCGGCGGGTCGGCCCAATCCTGCCATGCCTGTTCGGCAGGCTCGGGCGCGTCGAGCAGCAGCTCGGGCGCCCCTTCGCAATCGGCCGCGACGGCTTGCGCCAGTTCCAGAAGCTGCCCAAGCTCGGTCGCGATCTCGTCGTCTCCGGCCGTGGCTGCGGCGGAGCGGAAGACGATGCCGGGCGCATCTTCCCGGCCGTCCAGGGCGGACAGGCCCAGGCCGGCCAGCCCGTCGCGCAGCGCGCCGTCGCGAATCCGGCGCGAGACGTTCACGCCGGGCGCTCCGGGCGTCACGATCACGTGCCGGCCGCGGAAATTCAGCCGCGCCGAGACCGGAACCGCCTTGCCGTCCTCGGCGCAGCCGCTGACCTGAACCAGCAGGGACTGGCCTTCGCGCAGGCCCGAGCGGTCGCGCAGGAAGCCGCGTGCGCCTTCGGGCAGGCGCAGGAAGACGCCGCCCTGGCCTTTGACCAGCCGGTCCACCCTGGCGCGGCAGATCGCGCCGGGGGCAAGCGGGGTGACGCCGGACGGATCGACGATCAGATCCTCGAGCCTGCCGTCCTGCATCAGCGCCGCCGCATCGCGCCCGAAAATCCGTCCCAGGACGATCTGGCGTCCCTTCATATTGCTTTTCCTTGAATTCCGATGGCAGCCAGAAGCGTCGCGGTTTCGGCCAGCGGCAGGCCGACGACGCCGCTGTAGGAACCCTGCATCCAGATGGCAAAGGCCGAGGCATGGCCCTGGATGGCATAGGCGCCGGCCTTGCCCTGCCATTCGCCGGTGGCGAGATAGGCGTCGATCTGCGCGGCGGTGAGGGGGCGGAAGCGGATGACGGTTTCCACCAGCCGCTCGCGCAGCCGGCCGCCATGGGCCAGCGCGACCGAGGTCAGCACCCGGTGCCGGCGGCCCGAGAGCAGCTGCAGAAAGCGCCGCGCTTCGGCGGCATCGGCGGGTTTTCCCAGGATCCTGCGCCCGGCCACCACGGCGGTATCGGCGCAGAGAACGGCGTCTCCGGCGTGACCGGCAAGCGCCGCGGCCTTTTCGCGCGCCATGCGCCGCACATAGTCGCGGGGGTTTTCCCCGCGCTGCGGGGCTTCGTCGATTTCCGCCGGCAGGATCCTGTCCGGCACGATGCCGATCTGGGCCAGCAGTTCCAGCCGGCGCGGACTGGCCGAGCCGAGAACCAGCGCCGGCGCGGCGGCGCTTTGCAGCGGGGACTGGGCAGCATCCCGCAGATCTTGCACCGCTGTCATCCTAGGCTCCCGGACGGTCGGCGGGCTTACTTGAAGCGGTAATTGATCCGCCCCTTGGTCAGGTCATAGGTGTTCATTTCCACCTGGACCTTGTCGCCGGCGAGGACGCGGATGCGGTTCTTGCGCATCTTTCCTGCCATATGCGCGATGATCTCATGGCCGTTCTCTAGCTCGACCCGGAATGTCGCGTTGGGCAGGAGTTCCTTCACGACACCGGGAAATTCGAGCATTTCTTCCTTGGCCATGTTCTCTCCTGTAGGATGACCCGCGCCTTGGGCGGGCGCAAGCTACATGCGTCCAGACGGGCGGTTTTTCAAGGGGAATCTGGACCTGGGCGGGCTTTCCTGGGTCGGATGGCCTGTCGGCGCCGGGATTTCGCGGAAAAGTTGCGCGATTGCGGCATTCGGGCAGGGCGGCGCGGCGGTGGTTCATCCGGCGCTGACCAGGGGCGGCACCGGCTCGGCAAGGCGGAAGGCATCGGGATGGTCAAGATCCGCCAGCGGCAATTCGGCCTGGTCGGCGGGCGCTGCGCCCTCCGGCGGCGGGGCGAAGCTGTCCGCCCGCCAGCCGTCCTGCATAGGCAAAGGGGCCGCCGGCGCCACGCCCTGGCCGGTACCGCGCAGGCGGATGGCATGGAAGCCGTCCTTTTCGCCCAGCCGTCCGCGCGCAAGAATCTGGCCGTGCACGGTTTCCACCCTGGCATCGTCGAGCACGTTCTGGGGCAGGGGCAGCAGCGATCCGGGCGTGAGGCTGCGCAGCTGATGCAGGCTCAGCTTGCGACGACAGAGAATGCCGGCCAGCCGCACCGGCGCCTGCTGCATCGGCCCGGCCAGCGTTCCCGGCTCGACGGGCAGGGCGATCATCAGCCGGCCGTCGCGCTGCCCTCCGCTGCCCAGGCGGAAGCGAAAGTCCAGCCGCGCCATTTCGCCATCCTCCAGCATCAGCGACAGCGGGCGGGGATCGTCCAGGTAGGTGGCATAGCGGAAGGCGCCGAAATCGGGGCAGCCCGGCTGCGACGCGCATTCCCGGCCCAGTTCGGCCAGCAGCGCGTTCACGAAATCGGCCGAGATCGCGGCATCCGTCCGCGTGGGCCTGCGCGGCGGCGCGGCGCGCGCGGTGACGCGCCCAATCGCCTGCATCTCGATCAGCGCGGCCAGAAGGCCGGGGCAAAGCGCGGCCACGCCAAGCGCGTCACGCCGCCCCCCCAGCACAGCCAGCAAGGCACGCTCGGGCAGCAGTTCGGGCAGTTCGGCCAGCACCATGCCCGACCGTTCCACCTTTTCGACGAAGACCGGCAGGTGCAATTGCTTCTCGGCCGCGCGGGCGAGGGCGGTGGCGGCGGCACGTTCCAGCCGGAATTCCGCGACCTGCCGGGCCGAAGGGCCGGCCGCCGCGCGGGCCCGGTCGCGTTCGGCGATCAGGCGGCGCAAGACCTGGCCGGGCGCCGGGGCGGCGGACCCGTCCCGTTCCGCCCCGGCCTGTCCGGGGTCGTCCGACTGTTGCCTTGCTGCGCTTTCCATTGCGGTCCGAATCGATGCTGGCTTTGGCGCAAGATGGCATGGACCGGTTGCGAAAAGGTTTAACCCGTCGCATTTTCGGCACTTTCCGTCCCGCGATGTGGGCGCGGCGGCCGGGGCGGCAGCGCGATGCGAAAGCAGGCGCCGCCTTGGCCCGGCAGATAGCTGATCGAGCCGCCAAGGAAGCCCATGATTTCCTTGCAGATCGCCAGCCCCAGCCCGGCGCCGCCGGCGCGCGAGGGGTCGTCCAGCCGGGCGAATTTCTCGAAGATCAGCGCGCGGTTCTCGGGGCGGATGCCCGAGCCGTTGTCGTGGATGTCGATCTCGGTTCCCCCCTGGGGGCTGCGGCGGGCGTCGATGCGGATCGCCGGCTCGCTGGCGTCGCAATATTTCCGCGCGTTCGAGATCACGTTGATCAGCACCTGCAACAGTCGGTCGGGGTCGGTGATGACCGGCAGATGCTCGGCCACGGGGTTGCGGCGGATGGCGAAATCGCGCCCCGCGGCGCTTGCGCCGCCCGCGGCCAGCGCGCGCTCGATCAGGTCGTGCAGGTTGACGATGCCGGGCTTCAGTTGCGCCCGGCCCGATTCCAGCACCGAAAGATCCAGCAGGTCGTCGAGCAGCCGGGTCATGCGCCCGGCCTCGTCCTGGATGATCCCGGCAAAGCGGCTGCGGTCGGCGGCGGGCAGGTCGGGCTCCATCAGGATCTCGGAAAAGGCGCGGATCGAGGTCATGGGCGTGCGCAACTCATGGCTGATCTGGCCCAGGAAGGCGTCCTTCTGCGCCGAAAGCACGGTCAGCTTCTCGTTGCTTTCCCGCAGCATGGCGGCTGTTCGGGCCAGTTCGGCCGAGGTCAGTTCCAGCCGGCGGTTGTCCTCGCGCGCGCGGCTGGCCTCGCCCGCGACCTCCATCAGTTCGGCCACGGTAACGGAGCCGCGTCCGCCCACCCGCGCCATCAGCGCCGAGGCGGTTGCCGCGCCCACCGTGCCGGCCAGGTGGCGCTCGAAACCCGCCAGGAAGCGCGGCGTCAGGTCGGGCAGATAGCCGGATTTCCCCTGGCCCTCGGCGGCCTTGCGGAACACCTCGAGCGCGTGGTCGTTGCCCCAGATCCGCCCGGCCAGTGTCAGCAGCGCCTCGGCCTGGATCGCCGGGGCGGTTTCGCTGGCGGAGGCATCGGGGGCGATGGCATGGACGAAGGACAGCGCCTGCAACCGCTCGGTCGGTTCGGGGAAATCCACCAGCGAGATCAGCACCAGAAGCAGCAGGTTCACCGCCAGCGCCAGCAGCACCGCGCCGGCGAAGGCGTCGATCCCGGCCGGAAACGCCGGCGGCGCGGCCAGCCCCAGCGACGGCAGGAAGATCGCCCGCCCCCAGATCAGCGCCCCGGCCACGATGCCGGCGATGGCGCCGCGCCGGGTCGCGCCGCGCCAGACCAGCCCGGCGACCATGGCGGGCAGCACCTGCGCCATGCCGGAAAAGGCGACCGTGCCCATGGCGGCCAGCGCCGTGGTGCCGCCGGTGGTGCGGTGGTAAAGCCAGCCCGCGCCGATCACCGCCACGATGGCCAGCCGCCGCGCGTTCAGCATCAAGGTGCCCAGATCCTCGCGTGCCTGGGCCGGCTCGGACAGCGCGGTCTGGCGCAGCCACAGCCACAAGGGCACGAGCCAGTGATTCGCCATCATCGTCGACAGCGCGATGGCGCTGACCACCACCATCGACATGGCCGAGGAAAAGCCGCCCAGGAACACCAGCGCCGCCAGCGTGTCGCGCCCCTGCGACAGGGGCAGGGCCAGGACGTAAAGGTCGGGATTCGAGCCCTTGGGCAGCAGGTCCATGCCGACTACGGCGATGGGCAGCACCAGGAAGGACATGGCGGCCAGATAGGCGGGAAAGGCCCAGCCGGCCTGGCGCAGGCGGCTCTCGTCATTGGCCTCGACCACCAGGACGTGGAACATGCGCGGCAGCACCATGACCGCGGCGCCCGACAGGGCGATCAGGGTGAACCAGCGTTCGGGCCGGATCTGCCAGCCCTCGCCTCCGGCCGAGACGGCCATGCGGTCGATGCGCGCCAGCACGTCGGCCGGCCCGTCGGCCATGCCCCACAGCACATAGGCGCCGACGGCGAGAAAGGCGGCAAGCTTGATCACCGCCTCGACCGCGATGGCGATGACGACGCCGTGGTGGCGCTCGTTCGCGGCCAGGTTGCGGGTGCCGAACAGGATGGCGAAGGCGGCCAGCCCGACCGCCACCCACAGCGCGATATTGCCGGGCAGGGGATGGCCGCTGCTGGCAAAGGCCGAAAGCGCCATCGAGACCGATTGCAGTTGCAGCGCGATATAGGGGGTCGAGGCCAACACGCCGATCAGCGTCACCAGCGCGGCGAGCGCGGCGGATTTGCCGAAGCGGCTGGAGATCAGGTCGGCGATCGAGGTCACGCGATGCAGCCGCGCCACCCGCACCAGGCGTCTGAGGCCCCACCAGGCGCCGGCGAAGACGATGCCGGGGCCAAGATAGATGGTCAGGAACTCCAGCCCCGAGCGGGTGGCGTAGCCGACGGCGCCGTAGAAGGTCCAGGCCGAGCAATAGACCGAGAGCGACAGAGTATAGATCACCGGCCGGTCCATCCAGCGCCAGCGGCCGGCGGCTGCGGCGCGGTCGGCGGCATGGGCCAGAAGGAACATCAGCGCGACATAGACGACCGAGGCGGCGCCCAGGGTTTCAGGCGTCATCCTCGTCCTCCGGCTTTGCGCGCCCGATGGCGCGATGCAGCGCGGCGGTCGCGGCGATGGTCAGCGCCCAGCTTGCCGCCAGCCAGACCGCGCCGCGGCCGTAGCTGAAATATTGCGGCAGCCAGATCGGCGGCAACACCACCAGCACCGCGAACAGCACCGGCAGGACGCGGGCCGCATCGCCCAGCCGGCGCTTGCGATAGGCGTCGCGGCCCAGAAACAGCCGGCGCATGCGCGACCCTAGCCCGCGTCCAGAAGCTCGCGCACCATGGCGCGCAGATCGGCATTGGCAAAGGGCTTGGCCAGCGTCCGGTCGGCGCCCTGGGGCAGGTTCGCCATGCCGCGCGCGCTGAGCAGCAGCACCGGCAGCGCCTGCAGCTCGGGATCGGCGCGCAGGTCGGCCAGCACCTCGGCGCCGCTGCGGCCGGGCAGCATCACGTCGAGGATGACCAGCCGCGGCGCCAGCGCGCGGATGCGCTGAAGCGCGTCGCTGCCCTCGGGCCATTGCTCGCATTGCCAGCCCTCGCGCGACAGGATGAAGCGGACCGCCTCGGCGATGCTGGGTTCGTCTTCGATCAGCAGCACATCGACACTTGCGGTCACGGGCGACCCTCCTGGAGATTCGCGGCGATCATGGCGGCGGGCGCGGGCGTTGTCAAAACCAGGCTGCTTTCGGATCAGACCGCTTCCGGATCAGACCGCCTCCGGATCAGACCGGCCCCAGGATCGAGGGCTCGTGCCGGGCGGCGCAGGCCGGGCGCGGGCAAATGCGGCAGGCCGGGCCCACCGCCAGCGCCGGGCGGCCGTCGCGGCTGGGGGCGGGGTGGAGCAGCATCTGCGCCCGGCTGAGCGCGGGGCCGCCGAAACCCATCGGCAGCAGCCGCTCGGCCACCGCCCAGGCGGCGAAGCGGTTGCCGTTCGTGGTCTCGATCAGCCGTGCCACCGGCAATTGCGGCTGGGCCAGCGCCTCGAACAGTGGCCAGAGCGCGCAGCCCTCGCCCGGACGCGGCAGCTCGAAACCCGGCGCGGCCAGGCGGAACAGCGTCGCGCCCGAGCCGTCGCAGACCACCAGCCCGGCCTGCGCCCAGGGGCCGGGACGCAGCATGCCCAGCCGGCGCAGCACCAGCTCCAGCGGCCGCCCCAGCCGCGCGGCGATCAGCGCCGGATCGCCCGCCGCCTCGCCCGCCTCTTCCACAGCCGCCGCCAGCGCCGCGTCGGGCAGGGCGGCGCGGTCGCGGGCCTGCGCCGCCAAGAGATCCTGCGCCATGGCCCGCGCTGCATCCGAGGCCAGTTCCGCCGCATCCGCGGGTTCGGGCTGGCCGGCGGCGATCCAGGCCTCGACCTCCTCCTGCGGCGACATCGGCACCGCCTCGTCCTCGAAACTGTCCAGATAGGCCACCAGCGACTGCGCGGTGCGCGACAGGCGCTGGCTGTCGCTGTCCAGGTTGGCGTGGAAGCGGTCGCGCCATTCCGGCTCGATCTCGGGCGTCTCGGCCAGGATCGAGGCGGTCGAGCGCAGCGCCGTCACCGCCGATTGCACCTCGTGCAGCGTCGCCAGCAGATAGGGGTCGCGAGTCATGCGGTCCGACAGCGCGATCAGCCGGCGCTCCAGCGCATCGGCGCGGCGCGCCGCCCCGGCCAGCGCCGAGGCCCAGCCGGGAAAGCGGGCGGCGAATTCGGCGATCTGGTCCAGTTCGACCGGGGCGCCGGGCTGGTCGGCGGCGCGCGCCGCCGCCTCGCGCAGGGCGCCCACCAGCGCCTCTTCGCGGTCCGAGGCCAGTTCGGTCGCGTCGATCTCCAGCGCCTCGGCCAGCCGCGACAGCAGCTCCTCGCCGACCGGGCGGCGGTTATGCTCGATCAGGTTCAGATAGGCGGCCGAGATCTCGGCCCGCCGCGCCACCTCGGTCTGGCGCCGGCCGAGCGACAGGCGGCGCTCGCGGATGCGGGTGCCGATCAGGGGGCGGGCGACGGGATGGCGGGGCAAGGAACGTGGCATGGCTCAGATCCCGTCGCGGGTTTCCTCCAGGTGACGGATCGCCTTGACGACCAGGTCGGCAAAGCTTTGCGCCGACAGCTTGTCCTTGAGGGTCTGGCTGACATTCGACACCGTCTTGTAGCTGATATTGGCCCGCTCGGCGATCTCGCGATAGCTGAGCCCCTCGGCGATGGCGCGCAGGATGTCGAGCTCGCGCGGGGTCAGGCGCGGGCGCGGCGGCGTGGCGCCGGGCCGCTCCAGCAGGGCGATGCGGCGCGCCAGGTCGGCCGGGACGTAATCACCGCCGTCCGCCACCGCGCGCAGCGCCTCGCAGATCTCCTCCGAGGGCGAGTCCTTCATGGTGATGCCGTTGCAGCCGGCCTGCAGCGCCCGCCGCGCGATGATCGGGCTGCGATGCATGGTGAAGACCAGGATCGGCTGGGTCGCGCCCGCGGCGCGCAGACGCTCGATCAGCCGCAGCCCGGCCAGCCTGGCTTCGCCCATGGTCAGGTCGACGACGATCACGTCCGGCGCCTGCCGCCGCCAGGCCCGCCAGCCCTGCGAGGGAGTGGCCGCGGCGATCACCTGGCAATCCAGACGGCCGCGGGTGATCCATTCCCAGCCCTCGGCGACGACCGGGTGGTCGTCGACGATCAGCACGCGCAGGGGCTTGTCGGGCGGGGCAAGGGCGGTTGCGGTCATCGGGCTGGTCCTTGGTCGGTCGGGCAGGGCAGATGGCATTCGGTCAGGGTCCAGCCGCCCGCGCGCCGCGGCGGCCGGTAGCGGCCGCCCAGAGCGTCGGCGCGGTCGCGCATCCCGGTCTGGCCCAGCCCCGCGCGCTCTGCTGCCGGGGGGCGGCCGCCATCGTCGGCGACCTGCGCGGTTATGCCCGTGTCCTCGCGCGCCAGTTCGACCCGGATCCTGGCCGGCGCGGCATGGCGCAGCGCATTCAGCACGCTTTCGCGCACGAAGCGGTAAAGCGCGATCCGCCCGGCCTCGCCCGGCTCGGGCAGGTCGGGCGGGCAGCCGAGCGTCATGGCGGTGTCGGGCGCGATCTCGGCGAATTCGATCAGCAGCTCTTGCAGCATCTCGGCCAGGCTCGCGCCCTCGGCCGGGGCCAGGCGCAGGTCGTCGATGGCGGCGCGGGCGCTTTGCCGGATCGCCCGGGCGTGGCGCGAGACCGCGGCCAGCGCCTCGGACAGGGCCGGATCGCGGGCGGTTTCGGCGGCGCGGCCGGCCTGGCCCACGGCCGCCTGCAGCGCGAAAAGCTGCGGGCCGATGCCGTCATGCAGGTCGCTGGCGATGCGGGCGCGCTCGGCCTCGGCCAGGGTCAGCATCCGGCCTTGCAGGCGGCGGTTCTCGGCCCGCTCCTCGGCCAGATGTGCGGCCAGCGCGTTCACGCCATCGGTCAGCGCCGCCAGTTCCGCCAGCCCGGTCTGCGGCGCGGGATGGTCCAGATCGCCCGCCCGCATCCGGTCCAGCGCCGCGCCAAGAAGCCCCAGCCGCCGCAGCACCAGCGCCGTGATGGCCATGGTGACGCCGATTGCCGCCAGCGCCATGGCGGCCAGCAGCGGCAGGATCAGCCGGAAATCGGCCCAGGCCTCGGCGATCTCGTCGCGGGGATCGCTGCGGATCTCCAGCACGCCCAGCACATTGGGATATTGCGCGATGGCGATCAGCTCGCGCTGCGGCTCGGGGCGGATCAGCGCGGCGAACCATTCCGGCACCCGCCCGGGCGGCAGGCGCGGCGGCAGGGCCAGCGCGACCGGCTGACCCGAGGCGTCGCGCAGCTCGGCGGACAGGTGCCGCTGCGCCTCGATTTCGGCGGCGATGCGGGCGGCCTGCTCCATCATGTCGCGCCGCTCGAAGGCGGTGGGCAGGTGCAGCGTGGCAAAGGCATTGGCCAGCCGGAAGGCCGAGCCGGTCTCGTCCCGGACCGAGCCGCGGGCATTGAGGACCAGCACCGAGGCGACGACGGCGCAGATCGCAAGCCAGGCCAGGGCCGAGCCGCCAAGCGCCAGAAGCCGCAACGCCACGCCATGCGGCCGCCCGTGCCGGGCCGGCGCGTCATCGGCAGCCGCGATGTGGCTGGTTGCGTCCATGTCTCTCCCTGCCGCCTGCGGCGGCTCCCCAAGGAAAGACTAGGATGCGGATCGGGGCGGGGCAAGCGGGCTGCGCGTCCCGCGAAGGGGCCAAAGCGAAAGGGCCGGGATGCAGTCCCGGCCCCTGGAGATGCGGTGCCCGGCTCAGGCGTGCGAGCCGGCGGGCTCGGCCGGTTCGGGGCGGCCGAGCGCGCGCCGCACCAGCACGAAGAACAGCGGCACGAACAGCACGCCCAGCACCGTGGCCGAGACCGTGCCGCCCAGCACCGTGGCGCCGATGGTGTTGCGGCCGTTGGCGCCGGCGCCCGTGGACAGCACCAGCGGCAGCACGCCCAGCGAGAAGGCGACCGAGGTCATGATGATCGGCCGGAACCGCTGGCGTGCCGCCTCGGCCACCGCCTCGTAAAGCGGCTTGCCCTGCTCGGCCTGCTCGCGGGCAAATTCGACGATCAGGATGGCGTTCTTGCCGGTCAGGCCGATCACCGTCAGCAGGCCGACCTGGAAGAACACGCCGTTGTCGAAGCCGCCCAGCCAGGCCCCGACCAGCGCGCCCAGCACGCCGATGGGCATGGCCAGCATCACCGCGAAGGGGATCGACCAGCTTTCGTAAAGCGCGGCCAGGCACAGGAACACCACCGCCAGCGACAGGCCGTAAAGCAGCATGGTCTGGTTGCCGGCCTGCTGCTCTTCCAGCGAAAGCCCGGTCCAGGCCACGTCGAAGCCGGCCGGCAGCTGCCCGGCCAGTTCCTCGATCGCGGCCATGGCCTGCCCGGACGAGACGCCGGGCGCCGGGCTGCCCTGGATCTGCATGGCGGGCACGCCGTTATAGCGGTCCAGGCCCTGCGGCCCATAGCTCCAGCGGCCCTCGGCGAAGTTGGAAAACGGCACCAGCCCGCCCGAGCTGTTCCTGACCCGCCACTTGTCGATGTCGGTCGGCAGCGCGCGCGATTCGGATTCCCCCTGCACATAGACCCGCTTGATCCTTCCGCGGTCGATGAAATCGTTCACATAGCGCCCGGCCCAGGCGACCGAGAGCAGGCTGCCCACATCGGTGGCCGAGACCCCCATGGCGCCCGCCTTGCGCCAGTCGATGTCGAGATTGTATTGCGCCGCGTCCTCCAGCCCGTTCGGTCGCGCCGAGGCGATGCGGCCGTCCTGCCCGGACATGCCCAGCAACTGGTTGCGCGCGTCCAGCAATTGCTCATGCGCCTGGCCGGCGCGGGCCTGCAGGTAGAAGTCGAAGCCCGAGACGTTGCCCAGCTCGATCACCGAGGGCGGCACGATGGGGAAGGCCATGGCGTCGCGGATGCCCATCAGCGCCGGAAAGGCCCGCCCGGCGATGGCCTGCACCGACTGCTCGGCACCCGGCCGCTCGTCCCAGTCCTTGAGTCGCAAGAAGGCGATGCCCATGTTCTGCCCCGATCCGGCGAAGCTGAAGCCCGAGACGCCAAAGAAGGACTCGACATTGGCGGATTCGTTCTCGGCGAAATAATGCTGGATCTGGTCGATCACCGCATCCGTGCGCTCGGAAGTGGCGCCGGTCGGGCCCTGGATCAGGACGAACATGATGCCCTGGTCCTCGTCGGGCAGAAAGCCGGTGGGGGTGCGCAGGAACAGCAGGACCATGGCCGCACCGATGCACAGATAGATCAGCATCATCCGCAGCGGCCGGCGGATCAGCCAGTTCACCGAATTGCCATAGCCATGGATGGTGCGGTCGAAGCCGCGGTTGAACAGGCCGAAGAAGCCGCGGGTCTTGTGGCCGTGCTCGTTCTTCAGCAGCGTGGCGCAAAGCGCCGGCGTCAGCGTCAGTGCCACCAGCACCGACAGGCCCATGGCCGAGGCGATGGTGATGGCGAACTGCTTGTAGATCACCCCGGTCGAGCCGCCGAAGAAGGCCATGGGCACGAAGACCGCCGACAAGACCAGCGCGATGCCGATCAGCGCCCCGGTGATCTGTCCCATGGACTTGCGGGTGGCCTCGCGCGGCTCCAGCCCTTCCTCTTCCATGATACGCTCGACGTTCTCGACCACGACGATGGCGTCGTCCACCAGCAGGCCGATGGCCAGCACCATGGCCAGCATGGTCAGCGTGTTGATGGTGAAGCCAAGCGCCGCCAGCACGCCGAAGGTACCGAGCAGCACCACCGGCACCGCTAGCGTCGGGATCAGCGTCGCGCGCCAGTTCTGCAGGAACAGCAGCATGACGAAGAACACCAGCACGATGGCCTCGATCAGCGTCTTGACCACCTCTTCGATCGAGATCAGCACGAAGGGCGTGGTGTCGAAGGGGATGACGTATTCCATGCCCTCGGGGAAGAAGCGGGCGAACTCCTCCATCCGCGCCTTGACCCGCTCGGCCGTGTCCAGCGCGTTCGCGCCCGAGGCCAGGCTGATCGCCATGCCCGAGGCCGGCTGGCCGTTGTAACGGGCATTGGTCATGTAGTCCTCGGCGCCGATCTCGACGCGGGCCACGTCCTTCAGCAAAATCAGGCCGCCGTCCTGTTCCGCGCGCAGCACGATCTGCTCGAAATCCTCGGGGGTGGAGAGCAGCGATTGCGCGGTGATGGTGGCGTTCAGCATCTGCCCCTGCGGCGCCGGCTGGCTGCCGAAGGAGCCGGCCGAGATCTGCGCGTTTTCCGACGAGACCGCCGCCACCACGTCCGAGGGGGTCAGCTCATAGGCGGCCAGCTTCGACGGGTCCAGCCAGATGCGCATGGCATATTGCGCGCCGAAGACCTGGACCGAGCCCACGCCATCGACCCGCGAAAGGTCGTTGACCAGGTTCGAGATCAGGTAATCGGCCAGGTCCACCTGTTCATAGCGGTCGTCCGACGAGGTCAGGCCGACGACCATCAGGAAGCCCGAGGCGGATTTCTCGACCGTGATGCCCTGGCGCTGCACCGGCTCGGGCAGAAGCGCGGTGGCCTGCGCCAGCTTGTTCTGCACCTGCACCTGGGCGATGTCGGGATCGGTGCCGGTCTCGAAGGTCAGCGTCGTGGTCGAGGTTCCGGCCGAGGTCGAGCTGGACGAGAAATAGCGCAGCCCGTCCAGCCCGGTCATCTGCTGCTCGATGATCTGGGTGACGGTATTGGCGACCGTATCGGCCGAGGCGCCGGGATAGGTGGCGCGGATCGTCACCGAGGGCGGCGCGATCTGCGGATATTGCGCCACCGGCAGCGATGCGATCGACAGAAGCCCGAGCCCCATGATCAGGATCGAGATCACCCAGGCGAAGACCGGACGGTCGATGAAAAAGCGGGCCATGTGCGGTTCCTGTGCTGTTCCCTCGCGGCGTCCGGGGTCAGTTCGTCGGCTGTGCGGCGCCGGCCTCGGCTGCGGTCTCTGCACCCGCGGCTTCCGCGGCGGGTTGCTCTGCGGGCTCTTGCGGGGATTGCCCCGCGGGCTGTTCGCCGGTGCCGGCTGCGGGCGCGGCCGCTTCGGCGGCCCCGCCTGCCGCGGCTTGGGGCGCGGCGGCCTGGCGTTCCTCGGGCGTCACGGTCATGCCGGGGCCGATCTTCTGCAGGCCCTCGACCACGATGCGGTCGCCGTCATGCAGCCCCGCGCTGACGATCCAGCTATTGCCCATGTCCTGAAGGATGGTCAGCTGGCGCTGCTCGACCGCATTGTCGGCATTGACCACCAGCGCGACGGGCTGGCCGCGGCGGTCGCGGGTGACGCCTTCCTGCGGGGCAAGGATCACGTTGCGCGCCGTGGCCTGCTGCACCACCGCCTGGACATACATGCCCGGCAAGAGGGTACGGTCGGGATTGGCAAAGGCCAGGCGCAGCGTCACCACGCCGGTCGTCTCGTTCACATAGGGCTCGGCCGCGGTCAGCCGGCCTTCCTGGGCGTATTCGGTGCCGTCGGCCAGGCGCAGCGTCACCTTGCGGTCCGGCTGGCCCTCGGCGGATTGCGCCGCCATCTCGCGGCGGAAGCGGATCAGTTCGGCGGCCGATTGCGTCACGTCCACATGCACCGGGTCGAGCTTGCGGATCACGGCAAGCGGCGTCGGCTGGCTGGCCGTCACCAGCGCGCCCTGGCTGGTCTGCGCCAGGCCGATCTCGCCGTCCAGCTCGGCGCGGATCGTGGTGCGTTCCAGTTCGATGCGGGCGGTCTGCAGCTGCGCCTCGGCGACCTTGACCGCGGCCTCGGCCGAATCGCGGGCGGCGATGGCATTGTCGGTCGTGCTTTCGCTGGCGACGCGGCGGTCGCGCAGGGCGCCCACGCGCTCGGCCTCGCGGCGCGCCGCCTCGGCCTGGGCGCGGGCCTGGGCCACGGCGGCCTCGGCCTGGGCGACGGTGGCCTGGTAGGTGGTGGCGTCGATGCGGAACAGCGGGTCGCCGACCTTCACATGGCTGCCTTCCTCGAACAGCCGCTCGGTGACGATGCCGTTGACCTGGGGCCGCACCTCGGCCTCGGCCGAGGCGGTGACGCGGCCGGGCAGGGTGGTGGTCAAGGGCACGTCCTGGGCGTGAAGCGTGACCACGGTCACGGCCGGCGGCGGCATCTGCGAGGGATCCTGGGCCAGGACGGCCATCGGAGAAAGCCCCGCCGCGAGCGGAAGGATCACGGAAATCGCCATGCGGCGCGATAGCGCGAACATCGGTTTGCTCCGGCTATTTGCTGACGGTTGCATAACGAACAGTTTCGCATGGGATGATCAATCCCGAAACCGCTTCGGTCCGCGACGTTGCGCCACCGGCGAAACCCGGCCGCAGGCTTGGGGCAGCGGGCGGCCCGTTGAGCCACTCCGCGATCATTGGGCGGGCTCTGGGGTGACTTAAGCCGCTCTCTGGCTCTGCCGGTCGGTTTCGCTCTGGTTGACGCAGACCGCGGCGGGCGGCTGTCCGCCATGGGCGGCGCG
>Ga0182741_1001709_pt1 | contig 27570 bp, 18 predicted proteins | sample eDN5th37CBELigOP_FD_128874 | JGI IMG/M metagenome (GOLD analysis project Ga0182741, IMG submission 128874) | Enriched Organic Plus compost microbial communities from Emeryville, California, USA - eDNA 5th pass 37_C BE-Lig OP (version 2) (version 2) ... | reverse complement strand
GACGTGGCCGCGCGCGGCCTGCACATCGACGGCATCAAGTACGTCTACAACTACGACCTGCCGTTCGACGCCGAGGATTACGTGCACCGCATCGGCCGCACCGCGCGGCTGGGCGAGGAAGGCGATGCGATCAGCTTCGCCTGCGAACGCTATGCGATGAGCCTGCCGGACATCGAGGCCTACATCGAGCAGAAGATTCCCTCCGAGCCGGTCACCAAGGAACTGCTGACCGCGCTGCCGCGTCCGGAACGCGCGGCGCCGGCCGAGGGCGAAGGCGAAGAGAACGAGAGCGTCGGCGCGATCTTCCGCGAGGCGCGCGAAGCCCGTGCCGCCGAGGAGGAGCGCCGTGGTGGCGGCCGCAGCGGCGGTCGATCCTCCGGTGGTGGCCGTGGCGAACGCCGCGACGGCGAGCGTCGCCCGCGTGGCCCGCGCAAGCCGCGCGTGGAAGGCGAACAGGCGGCGGCTTCGGCCGAGGCCGCACCGGCGCCGCGTCCGCCCCGCCCGCCGCGTGCCGAAGGCGCGCCGGGTGCCGCGGAGGAAGGCGAGCGCGCGCCGCGCAAGCGCCGCCGTCGCCGCCATGGCCGTCCGGTCGAAGGCGTCGAGACCGCCGCCGCGGTGGCGGTCGGCAATGGTCCGGTGCAGGTACCGGCCACGCCGATGCGCGCGGCCGGCAATGACAGCGATTCGTTCCTGACCCGCCTGGGCCGCAAGATCCGCCGGATGCTGTCGGGCGATTGATCGCGACGGTTCCGGCCGGCGGCCGGCAACCCTGTCGACCACAGGAGCGCACCCCGGTGCGCTCCTGTTTCGTTTCCGCCGCCGTCCCGCGCGATGCACGCCGCGCCCGCCCTCCGGCATAATCGGCGCATGAGCGTCCTGCGTTTCGACAATGTCAGCAAACACTATGCGGGCGGCCACCAGGCGCTGGTGGACGTCAGCTTCGAAGTGGCCGCCGGCGAGATGGTGTTCGTCACCGGTCATTCCGGTGCCGGCAAGAGCACCCTGCTGAAACTGATCCACCTGAGCGAGCGCCCGACCCGCGGCGCCGTGCTGTTCGGCGAGCGCAACCTGCTCAAGGTGCGCGGCGCCAAGGTGGCCCTGCACCGGCGCGAAGTCGGCGCGGTCCACCAGGACCACCGCCTGCTGACCGACCGCACCGTTGGCGAGAACGTGGCGCTGCCGCTGATCCTGCGCGGCGACCGCCGCGCCGATACCGGCAAGCGCGTGCGTTCGGTGCTCGAACGCATGGGCCTGGGGCATCGCGAGAAGGCGCTGCCCACCCAGTTGTCGGCCGGCGAGCAGCAGCGCGTGGGCATCGCCCGCGCGATCATCGCCGAGCCGAAGCTGCTGGTGGCCGACGAGCCGACCGGCAACCTCGATCCCACTCTCGCGGCGGAAATCATGTCCCTGTTCGCCGAACTGCCCGGGCGCGGCACCAGCGTGCTGGTGGTCAGCCACGACCTGGCGCTGCTCAAGCACATGCGCAAGCGCGTGCTGATCCTCGACCACGGCCGCCTGGTCGACGACATCTCGCCGCAGGACCTGGCCGAATGAGCAAGGGCACGAAGAAGGACGCGGCCAACAAGGCCGCCCATACCGGAGCCGCGGCGCCATCGCGGCTGGGCGTGTGGTTCGCCCATCACCTGCACAGCGTGGTCTTCAGTCTCGGCCGCGCGCTGCGCAAGCCGTGGGCGACGGCGCTGACCGTGGCGGTGATGGCGCTGGCGCTGGCGCTGCCGCTGGGCCTGTCGATCGCGCTGGACAACCTCAAGGTGTTCGCCGGCAGCGTGCAGCAGTCGCGCGACATCAATCTGTTCCTCAAGCCCGCGATCGACGGCGCCACCGCGCAGGACGTGGCCGCGAGCCTGCGCGCGCGCGCCGACGTCGCCGGCGTGGTGCTGCGCACGCCCGACGAGGGCCTGGCCGAACTGCGCGAAAGCGCCGGGCTGGGCGAGGCGATCGATGCGCTCGGCGAGAACCCGCTGCCGACGCTGCTGATCGTCACCCCGGCCGGTGGCGACGACGCGGCGCTGGCCAGGGCGCTGGAAGCCCTGCCGCAGGCCGACCTGGTCCAGCACGACGCGCTGTGGCGCCAGCGCCTGGACGCCTGGCTCGGCTTCGGCGCGCGGCTGGTGCAGGTGCTGTCGCTGCTGCTGGGGCTGGGCGCGGTGCTGGTGGTCGGCAATACCGTGCGCCTGGACATCCAGGCGCGGCGCGAGGAAATCGGCGTGCTGCAGCTGCTGGGCGCCAGCGACGGCTTCATCCGCCGCCCCTTCATCTACCTTGGCGCGTGGTACGGCCTGGGCGCGGGGGCGTTGGCCCTGGCGCTGATCGGCGCCTGCGGCCTGGCCCTGCGCCCGCCGCTGGCGGCGCTGTCGGGCAGCTACGGCAGTCCGTTCACCCTGCATGGGCTCGACGCCCTGCATTCGGGGCTGGTGCTGCTGGGCACGGTGCTGCTGGGCTGGCTGGGGGCGTGGCTGGTGACCGGGCACTTCCTCAGGCAGACTCGCCCGACCGACACCTGACACGCGCATGTCCACGCACGAACTCAAGCATCTGATCAGCGACGCCCCCCGGGTGATGGTGGTCGATGGCTCCAAACTGGTGCGCAAGCTGATCTCCGACGTGCTGCAGCGCGAGCTGCCGGACGTGGAGGTGCTGGGCTGCGCCGGCGTCGAGGAGGCGCGCGCGGCGCTGGCGGCCGGCCCGGTGCACCTGGTCACCACCTCGCTGGCCCTGCCCGACGGCGACGGCCTGGCGCTGGCGCGCAGCGTGCGCGAGGCGGCCGGGCAGGCCTACGTGCCGGTGATCGTGGTTTCCGGCGACGCGCAGCGCCACCTGGAGCAGCGTCGCTTCAACGAGTTCGTCACCGATTATTTCGACAAGGCGCTGGGCCACGAGGCGCTGGCGACCTTCATCCGCGGTTACGTGCAGCCCGAGCCGGTGCCCGGCGCCACCGTGCTGTATGTCGAGGACAGCCGCGTGGTGGCCGAAGCCACCAAGCGCATGCTCGAACGCCACGACCTGCACGTGGTGCACGTGCTCACCGCCGAAGATGCGTTCTCGCTGCTCACCGCCGAATCGCTGGGCCGCACCACGCGGCGCATCGACCTGGTGCTGACCGACGTCACCCTCAAGGGCGAGCTCAACGGCCGCGACGTGGTCGAGCGCGTGCGCATCGACTTCGGCTACGGCAAGCGCCGCCTGCCGGTGCTGGTGATGACCGGCGACAGCAACCCGCACAACCAGTCCGCCCTGCTGCAGGCCGGCGCCAACGACCTGGTGCAGAAGCCGATCGAGGAACGCCTGCTGGTGACCAAGGTGCTGTTCCAGCTGCGCCTGACCCGGCTGGCGCAGCCGGCGGTGGTGCTGTGAGCGCAGCGCCGAACATCCAGCTCGAGCCGAGCTGGAAGGCACGCGTCGGCGACTGGCTGCTGCGCCCGGACATGCGCGAACTGTCGGGCTTCCTGCGCCAGCGCAAGGCGGCCGGCGCGCGGGTGTTCCCGCCGGGGCCGCAGATCTTCGCCGCCTTCGAGGCCACGCCGTTCGAGCAGGTGAAGGTGGTGGTGCTCGGCCAGGACCCCTACCACGGCTTCGGCCAGGCGCATGGCCTGTGCTTTTCGGTGATGCCCGGCGTGCCGGTACCGCCGTCGCTGCTGAACATCTACAAGGAGCTGGAGGACGACGGCAACGTCGCGCCGCCGTTCCAGCGCCCGGACCACGGCTGCCTGCTGCCTTGGGCGCGGCAGGGCGTGCTGCTGCTCAACGCCGTGCTGACGGTCGAGGAAGGCCGCGCCGGCGCCCACCAGGGCAAGGGCTGGGAGGGCTTCACCGACCACGTGGTCGACGTGCTCAACCGCGAGCGCGAAGGCCTGGTATTCCTGCTCTGGGGCAGCTATGCCCAGGCCAAGGGCAAGGTCATCGACACCCGCCGCCACCGCGTGCTGAAGGCGCCGCATCCCTCGCCGCTGTCGGCCCACCGGGGCTTCCTCGGCTGTCGGCATTTCTCCCAGGCCAACGAGTACCTGGGGCGCCGCGGGCAGGCGCCGATCGACTGGCGCCTGCCGCCCCGGTCGGCGCTGGAAAGCGGGCTCGCTGGCGGCTGAACGCCCGGCGTCCTGTCATACGGCGGTGACGGCGGCCCTGCTAGGCTGCTGCGACATTCCATTGATCCGGGCGGGAAGGTTTCGAGGGGTTTCCGGGGGCGTTTGGCGACGAATCTGGAACGCTGGAACTTTTTCTGTACCGAGCAGTCCAATAGTTCGACTGCTAAGATGAGGTCCTATGAGCCCGAACACCTCTACTGCCCTTGTGGCAAACAATCTTCCGATTCCCAGCGCGCTGGGTTCGCTGGATGCCTACATCGGTGCCGTGCACCAGATCCCGGTGCTGTCGGTCGATGAGGAGCAGGAACTGGCGCGCCGCTTCCGCGACGAGCAGGACCTGGACGCCGCGCGCGAGCTGGTGCATTCGCACCTGCGCTTCGTGGTGCACGTGGCCCGCGGCTACAACGGTTACGGCCTGCCGCTGGGCGACCTGATCCAGGAAGGCAACATCGGCCTGATGAAGGCGGTCAAGCGCTTCGACCCGGACATGGGCGTGCGCCTGGTGTCCTTCGCGGTGCACTGGATCCGCGCCGAGATGCACGAGTTCATCCTCAAGAACTGGCGCATCGTCAAGGTCGCCACGACCAAGGCGCAGCGCAAGCTGTTCTTCAACCTGCGCAAGTCCAAGACGCGCCTGGGCTGGATGAACGCCGCCGAGGTCAGCGCGGTGGCCAAAGACCTGAACGTCTCCGAGCGCGAAGTGATGGAGATGGAGTCGCGCCTGTCCGGCCGCGACGTCGGTTTCGACGCACCGACCGACGAGGACGACGACCATGCGCCGCCGTCGCCGGCCGCCTACCTGGTGGCGCGCGACGAGGACCCTTCGCAGGCCTACGAGCGCGAGGACAGCGAGGAAAACCAGCTGCAGCTGCTGCGCGAGGGCCTGGCCAACCTGGACCAGCGTTCGCGCGACATCATCGCCCGCCGCTGGCTGGATGCCGACAGCAAGGTGACGCTGCAGGAACTGGCCGACGAATACGGCGTATCGGCCGAGCGCATCCGCCAGATCGAGGCCAACGCGCTGAAGAAGATGAAGGCGCTGTTCGCCGCCTGATCGTCCGGCGGTTCGACGGCACGCGGAAAGCCCGGGGAAACCCCGGGCTTTTTCGTTGCGCGGCCGCCGAGTCGCGTTGTCCTGCCGGAATCGCGACGGCCGGTCGCGACCGCGTCATCGCAGCAGTGTAGATTCGCGTTTCTGCATCCACGAACGGAGACGACGATGAAGGGAAACTGCCTGTGCGGCGCGGTCGAGGTGACGGCCAATGACGCACACGACATCGGGCTGTGCCATTGCAGCATGTGCCGGCAATGGACCGGCGGTCCATTCTTCGCGGTGCATTGCGACGACAAGGTCCGTTTCGATGGCGATGCGTTGAAGACCTTCCGTTCGTCGGAATGGGCCGAGCGCGCGTTCTGCGGCACCTGCGGCAGCACGCTCTACTACCGGCTGGTGCCCGACGGCGAGTACTTCGTGTCGGCCGGCCTGTTCCAGGACCACGACTTCACCTTGGCCAGCCAGATCTTCATCGACGAGAAGCCGGCGTTCTACGAACTGGCCAACGACACCGAGAAACTGACCGGGCAGCAGGTGTTCGAGCGCTTCGCGCCCGGCGACGCCTGACATCGCCGGCGGCGTTCACCCGCGGGCGGAAGGCTCGCCGTCGCGCGGATCGCCATCGCTATCGCCATCGGCGTCGCCGAAGATGATGCGCGCGCTGCGCTGGTAGCTCCAGTAAGCCACCGCCCAGTTGAGCAGCACCACCAGGCGGTTGCGGAAGCCGATCAGGAAGAACACGTGCGCGGCCAGCCAGAACCACCAGGCGAGCAGGCCGGAGAGTTTCAGCCGGCCCATGTGCACGATGGCGGCCATGCGCCCGATGGTGGCGAGGTTGCCCTGGTCGCGGTAGCGGAACGGCGGCGGCGCGGGGCGTTGCTGCAGCCGCGCGCGGATTACCTCGGCCACGTACCTGCCCATCTGCTTGGCGGCCGGCGCCACGCCCGGCACGGGCCGGCCATCGGCCTGCGTCACCGCGGCCAGGTCGCCGGCGACGAAGATCTCCGGGTGGCCGGGCACGGTGAGGTCCGGCAGCACCTGCACGCGGCCGGCGCGGTCCAGCGGTGCCTCCAGCGTGCGCGCCAGCGGCGAGGCGGACACGCCGGCGGCCCAGACCACGGTGCGCGCGGCGATGAAGTCCCCGCCCAGGCGGAAGCCCTCCGCGTCGATGGCGGTCACCGGCGTGCCGGTGCGCACTTCCACGCCGAGCCGTTCCAGCTGGCGGCGGGCCTTGAGCGACAGCACTTCCGGGAAGCTGGACAACACCCGTGGCCCGGCCTCGACTAGGCGCACCTTCGCCGAGGCCGGATCGATGTGGCGGAATTCGTTGCGGAGGGTGTGGCGCGCGATTTCGGCCAGGGTGCCGGCCAGTTCGACGCCGGTGGGGCCGCCGCCGACGATGGCGAAACTGAGCCAGGCCGCCTTCTTCGCCGGGTCCGGTTCGGCTTCGGCCTTCTCGAAGGCCAGCAGCAGCCGCCGGCGCAGCGCCAGCGCGTCGTCCAGCGTCTTCAGGCCGGGCGCATGCGGCGCCCACTGGTCGTTGCCGAAATAGGCATGGGTGGCGCCGCTGGCCACCAGCAGCAGGTCGTAGTCGAGCGTGCCGCCGTCGCGCAGGCGCACCTGGCGGTTGTGTCTGTCGATGGCGTCCACTTCGCCGAGCCGGACCTCGACGTTGCGCTGGCGGCCGAGGATGTGGCGCAGTGGCGCGGCGATGTCCGGCGCCGACAGGCCGGCGGTCGCCACCTGGTACAGCAGCGGCTGGAACAGGTGGTGGTTGCGGCGGTCGATCAGGGTGATGCGCAGCTTCGCCGCGGCGAGGGCGCGGGTGGCCCAGAGGCCGGCGAAGCCGCCGCCGACGATCAGCAGGCGGGGAGGGCGGTCGTGGGACATGCGGTACTCCGGTGGGGGCCGGTGGAAGGCGTGGCAACCGGCCACCATCTTCGCACGGGGTGCGCACGGCCATGTCGATGGTCGATACTGGAAGCCAGCCGAATGCCGTGGAGAGAACGCCGTGTCCGATCCCGAGAAGCGCATCGCCCTGCTGATCGACGCCGACAACGCGCCGGCGGCCAAGATCGATGAAGTGCTGGCCGAGGTGGCGCGCTTCGGCGTGGCCAACGTGCGCCGCGCCTATGGCAACTGGAAGAGCCCGCGCCTGAAGGGCTGGGAATCGGTGCTGCATGAGTACGCGATCCGGCCGATCCAGCAGTTCGCCTATTCCAAGGGCAAGAACGCCTCGGACATGGCGATGGTGATCGATGCGATGGACCTGCTCTACGCGCGCAACTTGGACGGCTTCGCCATCGTCTCCAGCGATGCCGACTTCACGCCGCTGGTGATGCGCCTGCTGACCGATGGAGTGAAGGTCTATGGCTTCGGCGAGAAGAAGACGCCCGACCCCTTCGTCAACGCCTGTTCGCAGTTCACCTACCTGGAGGCGCTGGGCCAGCCGCATGCCAGCGCGCCCGAGGTCGGTCCGGATGCCGGCGACGAGGCGCGGCCGCGCAAGAGCGGCGCCGACCTGCGCGGCGATACGCGGCTGGTGAAGATGCTGCGCCGCGCGGTGAGCGCGGCCGAAGGCGAGGACGGCTGGGCACACCTGGGGCCGGTCGGCAGCCAGATCGGCAACCAGGCCTCGTTCGATCCGCGCAACTACGGCTACGGCAAGCTCAGCGACCTGCTCGCGGCGACCGGGCTGTTCGAGCTGAAGAAGGACGGCAAGTCGTCCTATGTGCGCGCGCTGCCGAAGAAGGCCGCGCCCAGGAACGGGAAGGTGGGGGGCGCATGATGGCGCACGGGTCCGGCCATCGATGCACCGCTGCGTTGCGCCCGTCCCTGCCGCCACGCGGGTGCGCGTGGCGTATCGTGCAGGCCTCGCATCGGCCACAACGGGAGCAGGCATGCTGAAGATCTGGGGACGCCGCAATTCCAGCAACGTGCGCAAGGTGCTGTGGTGCGCCGAGGAGATCGGCCTGCCCTACGAGTCGATCGAGGTGGGCGGCGCCTTCGGCGGCACGCAGACGCCGGAATACCGCGAAATGAACCCCAACGGGCTGGTGCCGGTGATTGAGGATCACGGCCTGCCGGTGTGGGAATCCAATGCCATCGTCCGTTACCTGTCGGCACGCTACGCGCTGGGCACGCTGTACCCGGAGGATCCGGCGCGGCGTGCGCAGAGCGAGAAATGGATGGACTGGACCATATCGAGCTTTGCCGTCGCCTTCCGCGACCTGTTCTGGGGCGTGGTGCGCACCCCGCCGGCCGACCGCGACGCCGCGCGCATCGATGCGGCGCTGGTGCGGTGCGGCGAGCTCATGGCGCTGGCCGATGCCGAACTGGCACGGCAACCGTGGCTGTCCGGCGAGTCGTTCGCGATGGGCGACATCCCGCTGGGGGCATTCGCCTATGCCTGGTTCGAGATGCCGATCCAGCGCCCGGAGCTGCCGCACCTGGCCGGCTGGTACGCGCGCCTGCAGCAGCGCCCGGCCTACCGCAAGGGTGTGATGACGCCGCTGACCTGAGGGTTGCCGGAACGCCGTGAGGCTGGTGGTGCGCTTCCGGTGAAGCCGCGCGGGGCGAGCCCCGCTTCTACAAGCCACCCATGCAAACGACGACAGCCGCCTGTACCAGCGCGGCTGCCGTCGTGGGCTGCCCCGGAGGGCAGCGATCAGAACTTCCAGGTCAGACCGAGATAAAGCTGGCGACCGCTGTAGCCATTGGAGTAGAAGCGGGCCTTGGTGTCGTTGCCCAAGTGTGCGCGTTGCTCGGATTTGGTGGCGTTCAGCACCGAGGCGGTCAGCGTCAGATCGTCACGGATGTTGAAAGCCGTGTTGAGGTCCAGCTGATCGTACGGTTCGGTGTAGATGTTGAAGCCGTTGCTCAGGTCGCCGACCACTTCGCCGCGACGGTTGTACGAGGCGCGTGCCAGGAAGCGGGCGTTCTCGTAGAACACGGTGAAGTTGGCCTGGTTCTTGGCGCTGCCGACCAGCGGCGAGGCGCCGATGCTCTCGCCGTTGATCTCGACCGAGGCCATGTTGGTGTCGTTATAGGTGTAGTTGGCCTGGAAGCCCAGGCCGAAGTCGAAGGTGTACTGGCCGTACAGTTCGACACCCTGCGACACCGCGTCACGACCGTTGGCATCGGTCTTGTAGTTCTGCACCGTCACCATCTGCCCGCCGACATTCATCTGCATGTCGCGTTCGACGCCGATGGTGAAGTTCTTCACGTCCTTGCGGAACAGACCAATGCCTGCCACCGCGCCGGGCTTGAAGTACCACTCCAGGCTCAGGTCGTACTGGGTAGCCTCGAACGGATCCAGGCCCTTGTTGCTGCCTGAGCCGTACCAGCCGGGGTTGACCGCGCCGCCGGCAACGACGCGGTCGTTGCTGTATTCCTGGCTGTAGAAGCTCAGGCCCCCCGGATAGGCGATGCTGGTGTAGCGCGGGCGGGCGATGACCTTGGATGCCGCGCCACGCAGCACCAGGTTCTCGGTGATGTCCCAGGCGATGTTGAAGCTTGGCAGGATGTCGGTATAGGTCTTGTCCAGCGCCGCAAGCTCGTAGGTCTTTTCGCGAGCCATGGCGTCGGGCAGGCGCACGAAGCCGCTTTCGCAGCCATAGCCGGCATTCGAGCCCAGCAGCGCGGCGGCCGCGGGGTCGGTACACGCCATTGGATTGCCGGCGGCGTTGTCGGCGAAGTAATCGATGAAACGTTCGACCGAATCGCTCGATTCCGCATGCTGCCTGGTGCGTGCCACGCGCACGCCGATGTTGCCGCGCAGGCGCTCGGTGCGGAAGTTGGCCTGGAAATAGCCGGAGTAGACCTTCTCGCCGACGTTGTAGACGAAGTCATCTTCGCGGCGGTTCTGCGCCGGGCCGTAGGTGCTGTTGAGGTAGTCGATGTAGGCCGGGTAATTGATGCCCGGGAACACGTTGGCGTTGAACCCACCGGCGATGTTGCCCAGCGGTTGCGACAGGAAGAAGCCCGGCTGCGCGATGCCCGCGGTGGAATCACAGCCTGCCTGGTAGCGCTTGCTGTAATCGCCTGGGTCCGCGCCCTGGCACACCCAGTAGGTATTGCCGGTGTTGCGGTGCACGTCGGTGTCGTTGTACTTGGCGCCGAACTGGATCGAGTCCAGCACGCCGGCTTCGAACAGCTTGGTGAAATCGGCCTGGAAGTGGTTCTGCTTGATGCTCGTCTGCATCCACGACGAGTCGGTCGAGCCGGTGTCGATCTCGGCGACGCCGGACATCAGCTTCTGCTGCAGATCGGGCGAGAAGGTCGCGGTCGGCGTTCCGGTGAGGTCCCAGGCGCTGTACAGATTGCCGGCTTCCCAGCTGTTGCCGACCTTGCGACGGGGCTTGGCGGACATGCGGAAGCTCATTGACGGGCCGCCCTCGGACCAGGTGCGGCCGCCGGCGAAGCTGGCCTTCCACAGCGGGCTGATATCCCAGTCCACGCTCAGGTCGGCAGTCTGCGACAACGCCTTCTCGCGGCTGTAGGTGCCGGTCAGCTGCGGGGTGGGGATGGTGCAGTCATCCGGACCCCAGCCACCACCAGGCAGGCCAGCCGCGGCGGCCTCTTCCTCGCTGCAGATATAGGTCTTGCCGGCGAGCTTTTCATACTCGGCGCCAGTAACGATGGTGCCGCTCGGGTCCATGGTGAAACCGTTGAGAAGGCGGCCGCCTTCCCAGTTGCCGTCGCCGGCTACGCGCGCCAGGTTCCATTCCGGAATCTTGAGCATGTTCTGGGTGTAGTTGCCCTGCAGCTCGAAGCGGAAGTAGTTCGCGGTCATGGTGACGTTGTCGACCGGCCTGAACTGGAAGGTCAGCTGGCCACCGGTGCGTTCGCGCTTCTCGTCCTTCACAGCGAAGTTGACCGAGGTCGGCATCGAGAAACCGGAGTAGTGGTTGCCGTTCTGGTCATAGATGCCGGAGCGGCCCCAGAACTGCGACACGCCCTTCATCGGGTTGCCGTGCGCGTCGACAGGCGGGTTGCGGGTGGTGCCTGCCTCATTCCAGACATAGTCATGGCTGATGTTGCCGTTGGCATCGAGGCGATCGCTGTACCACTGCCAGTCCTCGGTGGTGACGTTCATGCTTCGGTTGGTGCGGTTCTGCCTGGTGGCACCGATCAGCAGCCCGAAGCGTTCGTCCTTGCTGTGCCAGGAGTACAGCGCCGAGGCCTGCGGGTCGGCGCCGCTGCTGGTGTCCGAAGAGGTGCCTTCGATGCTGGCGAAGCCGGTGTTGGATTCCATGTCCAGCGGACGACGGGTACGCAGGATCACCGTGCCGCCGATGCCGCCTTCGTCCAGGCGCGCTTCCGGCGTCTTGTACAACTCGGCGGCCGACAGCATGTTGGACGGCAGAAGGGTGTAGTTGAACGAGCGCGAGGCTTCGTCGTTGGTTTCCGAACTGGCGACATAGTTGCCGTTCAGTTGCGTCAGGGTCAGGTCGGCGGCCAGGCCACGCACGCTGACGTTCTTACCTTCGCCGCCGCTGCGGGTGATGATCACGCCCGGCACGCGCTGCAGCGCGTCGGCCACGTTCTTGTCGGGGAACTTGCCGACGTCCTCGGCGGTGATGACTTCCACCACCGCGTTGGCGTCGCGCTTCTGCTGCAGGCTCTTCTCGATGGCGTAGCGGTAACCGGTGACGGTGACGGCATCGAGGGTGGTGGCATCGGGTGCCGGCGTGGCCGCCTGCTGGGCGAAGGCGCCGGCCGGCAGGGCTGCGGCGGCCAGCGCGATCGCGATGGCGCCGGACAGCGAGCTGCGGGCGTGCGTGCGTGATTTCTGTTTCATTCCACTCTCTCCCTCTCCTGGATTGAATTCGTTTCGGATACGAAAGGACTTGAATCGATCTAAGTTCTGAAGCCGGAAACCCCGTGGATCCGGGGCCTTTGCAATGCATGGATCGAGTGGCGGACCCGGTCCGCTCCCCCTGTTCGCAGGCAACCGCGCGTCGACCTCTATTTGGATCGATCTAAACGATTGACGCGGATTTTTTAGCACAGCGCCCGCCCTGGCGCATGTTGCTGCGCAATAAGTCCGGGCAGGCCGTGGACCCTGCCGGAAGCGGATATCCGGGGGCGCCGCCCACCAGGATCAGGCCGGAAAAAACACCGTGCCCATGACGTCGGCGCATCCCCGAAGCCCGGGCGGGCGGTGGCGATGGTGCGCCGCAGAATGCAGGCCGGCAAAGCGCCGTGCTTTACTTGAATCGATCTAAATTCAGCGCACGTTCCATCTGGAACGATGGAATGCCCGGCGATCACCCGCGTGGACCCCGTCCGCAGCGGCTCGCCGGGCCGAACGGGGAGAACGCCATGACCAAGTCGAATCACCGGTTTCCACCGGCCTGCCCGCGGCCTCGGGCAACGCGGGCGGCGCGCCGTCCACCTGCTCCCTGATCCCGGCACTCTCTCCCCATCCCGCACGGGATGGGCCGGGCATCACCGGTCCGGCTCCGGCCGGACCACCCTATCCACGCACCGACATCGACCCTGAGGAACCACCGCATGCGCCGATCGCCGTCTCCCGCTCCCCGCCACCGCTCCGCCGCCGGGCTTGCCTGCCTGCTGGCGCTGGCCTTCGTGCCGTCGCTCCCGGCTGCGCCGCTGGCGCTGGAGCGCGAGGTCAATACCTTCATCGGCAGCAAGGACGACGGCAACACCTTCCCCGGCGCGTCGGCACCGTTCGGCCTGATCCAGGTCAGCCCGATCGGCAGCCACTACTCGGGCTGGCGCTATGACGACGAGAAGATCCGCGGCTTCGGCCATTCGTTCATATCCGGCGCCGGCTGCTGGGAGCAGGGCGGGCAGGTGTCGGTGCTGCCGGTCACCGGCAGCATCGGTCCGGGCGGCGACTTCGACACCGCCGATGCCAAGCGCTTCGACCACAAGCGCTACGCCTCGGCCTACACCCATGAAGGCGAAGTGGGGCAGGCCGGCTACTACAAGGTGCGCCTGACCGACTACGGCGGCATCGACGTGGAAGCCACCGCGCGTACCCGCGCCGCCGCCGAGCGCTACACCTTCAGCGCCGGCAGCGGGCAAGGCCACGTGCTGGTCAATCTCGGCCAGGCCAACGAGCGCCATTCGGTGATCGGCAGCGTCATCGACGTGGTCGGCGACCGCGCCGTGGAAGGCAAGCTGGTGACCAAAAGTTTCTGCGGCGGCCACCAGTACACCACCTGGTTCCGCATCGAATTCGACCGTCCGTTCAAGGCCTTCGGCACCTGGGGCGAGCAGGGCGGGCTGCCCGGCGCGCGCCACAGCATGGAAGGCGAACTCAAGCCCAATGGCGCGTGGCTGAGCTTCGACCTGGCCGACGGCCGCTCCGTCACCGCCACCAGCGCGATCTCGCATGTCGATGCCGAGGGCGCGCGCAACAACCTGCGCGCCGACGGCATGAGCGGCGATGCGCTGCTCGGCTTCGACCGCATGCACGAGCTGGCGCGGCAGAACTGGCGCAGGGAGCTGGCAGGCGTGCAGGTTGAGGGCGGCAGCGCCGACGACCGCACCGTGCTGTACACCGCGCTGTACCACGCGCTGCTGCAGCCGATGACCGGCAGCGATGCCGACGGCCGCTACCGCGGCTACGACGACGCGATCCACCGCGCCGACGGCTGGACCTACTACGAGTACTTCTCGCTGTGGGACACCTACCGCGCGCAGAACCAGTGGCTGGCATTGACCAAGCCCGACGTGGCGCGCGACATCGGCCGCACCCTGCTGGCGATCAACGAACAGGGCGGCTGGCTGCCGCGCTGGGGCTACGCCAACTTCGAGACCAACATCATGACCGGCGACCCGGTCACGCCGTTCCTGGTCGACCTGTGGCGCTTCGGCGCGCTGGCCGGCCGCGAGGGCGAGGCCTGGGCCGCGCTGCGCCGCAACGCCTTCGGCATGCCGCCGCTGGACTCGCGCTTTGCCGGCCGCTCCGGCAATGCCAGCTACCTGCGCGACGGCTATGTCGCCTACGACCGGGCGTTCCCGTCCAAGGGCATGGACGTGGACCCGCACCACGGCGGTTCGGCCACGCTGGAATACGCGTTGGCCGACTGCGCGCTGTCGCAGATGGCCGATGGCCTGGGCCATGCCGACGACGCGGCGGTACTGCGCGAGCGCGGCCGCAACTGGCACAAGGTATGGGACCCCCAGGTGCGCGATGCCGAAACCGGCTTCAGTGGCTTCCCGCGCCCACGCGACGAGAACGGCAGGTGGTACACGCCGGCCGACGGCCATTACAGCCCGCGTTCGCAGCACGGCTTCCACGAAGGCACCGCCTGGCAGTACCAGTGGCTGGCGCAGCAGGACGTGCCGGGCCTGGTGACGGCGATGCACGGTCGCGAGCAGGCCGGGCGCCGGCTGGATGCGTTCTTCGCCTACGACGCGCTGGTGCAGGCGCCGCTGACCGCCGCGCGCAAGGAGTGGGTGGTCGGCCCGTACAGCTATTACAACCAGTACCGCTATAACCCGAACAACGAGCCGGACCTGCATTCGCCGTGGATGTACACGCTGATCGGCCAGCCGTGGAAGACGGCCACCGTGGTGCGTGCCGCGCAGCAGCTGTTCACCAACGCGCCCAACGGCGTCACCGGCAACGACGACCTGGGCACGATGTCGGCGTGGTACCTGTTCAGTGCGCTGGGCCTGTACCCGGCGGTGCCGGGCAGCGGCCAGTTCCTGCTGCATGCGCCGCGCTTCGCCAGGGCCGAGATCGCTCTGGGCAACGGCCGCACGCTGCGCCTGCAGGCGCCGGGCGCCGACGGCCGCAGCCTGCAGTACATCCAGGGCGTGCAGGTCGACGGCAAGCCGCAGCGCGCGGTGTGGCTGGACTGGGCGCAGCTGCACAAGGGCGGCACGATCCGCTACGCGCTGACCCCACAGGCGCCGGAGCAGGGCTGGGGCACGGACGTGGCCGACCTGCCGGTGTCCTGGTGCGCCAGCCCGGGCAGCACGATGGAGTGAGCGGGGCGGAGCCCGGGGCGCCACCCCCGCGGCCCCGGGCCGGACCGCGGCGCCGCACGGCGGTCCCTGTTCCCACTTCCCCTCTCCCCGCTCTTAAGCTGTGACGTTTCCGCCCACCTCCGAGCGACGATGAGCAACGACACCCCCTCCACCACCGGCAAATCCACGCGCAGGTCAGGCAAGCGCGCGGTCACCGTCACCGACATCGCCCAGGCCGTGGGCGTGTCGCGGGCGACCGTGTCGCTGGTGCTGCGCGGCAGTTCGCTGGTCAACGTCGACACCCGCGCCAAGGTCGAGGCCGAACTGCGCCGCCAGCGCTACGTGTACAACCGCACCGCCGCCAACCTGCGCCGGCGCACCTCCTCGTCGATCGCGCTGGTGATCAACGACCTGTCCAACCCGTTCTTCGCCGAATTCGCATCCGGCGTGGACGAGGCGCTGGGCGGCAAGGGCTACGTGACCCTGCTCGGCAGCACCGGCGAATCGCCGGAGCGGCAGCAGGCGGTGCTGAGCACCCTGATGGAACACACGCCGACCGGCTTCATCCTGTCGCCGGCCGAAGGCAGCGATGCCGCGCAGCTGCGCCAGGTGCTGGGCGCGCACGCCAACGTGCTGCTGTTCAACCGCGAACTGCCCGGCGCCGACTGGGATTTCCTGACCATGGACAACCAGCAGGGCGCCTACCTGGCCACCCGCCACCTGATCGAACGCGGCCATCGCGACATCGCCTTCTTCGGCGGGCATGCCGCGTCCAGTTCCTGCCACCAGCGCCGCGCCGGTTACCAGCAGGCGCTGGCCGAGGCCGGCCTGCAGGCGCGCCCGCAGTGGATGATCGAGTCGGCGCCCAACCGCCTGGAGGCGGCCGCGCGCACCGGCGAACTGTTCGCCGACGGCCGGCGGCCGAGCGCCGCGGTCTGCTACAACGACACTGTCGCGCTGGGCCTGATGCTGGGCCTGACCTCGCGCGGCATCCGCCCCGGCGGCGATTTCGCCGTCACCGGCTTCGACGACATTTCCGAAGCGTCGGTGGCGGTGCCGCCGCTGACCACGCTGATCGCCGATCCGCGCGAGCGCGGGCGCCAGGCCGCCGCGCTGCTGCTGCAGCGGCTGGACGACCCCGATGCGCCGCCGATGCGCACGGTCGCGCCGGTGCAGCTGCGCATCCGCGAAAGCAGCGCGGCCCGGCCCACCTGATTCCTTCCGACACCCCCGCACCCCGAGGCGCGCCATGCCGATCCCCTCCACGCCCCTGTCAACGCCCGCAACGTCCACGCCGGTGGTCACGCCGCGCGTCGCGCTGGCGGTCGCCACCACGCTGTTCTTCATGTGGGGCTTCCTGACCAGCCTCAACGACGTGCTGATCCCGCACCTGAAGGCGGTGTTCGAGCTGAACTACGCGCGGGCGATGCTGGTGCAGTTCACCTTCTTCGGCGCGTACTTCCTGATGTCGCTGCCGGCGGGCCGGCTGGTCGCGCACCTGGGCTACAAGAAGGGCATCATCGCCGGCCTGCTGATCGCCGGCATCGGCGCGCTCGGCTTCTGGCCGTCGGCGGCGCTGCGCACCTACGAAGCGTTCCTCGCCTCGCTGTTCGTGCTGGCCACCGGCATCACCGTGCTGCAGGTGGCGGCCAACCCGTACGTGGCGCTGCTGGGGCCGGAACAGACCGCGTCCAGCCGCCTGACCCTGGCGCAGGCGCTGAACTCGCTGGGCACCACGCTGGCGCCGCTGTTCGGCGGATTTCTGATCCTGAGCACCACGGTCAAGAGCGGCGAGCAGATCGACGCGCTGCCGATGGCCGAGCAGGTCGCCTACCGCGCGGCCGAAGCGCAGTCGGTGCAGGGGCCGTACGTCGGCCTGGCGATCGCGCTGGCACTGCTGGCGGTGTTCGTCTGCCTGTTCCGCCTGCCCAGCCTGACCGAGGCCACCGAGAAGGCCGACAGCGGCCACCACACCCTGCTCGACGCGCTGCGGCACCCGCACGTGCTGTTCGGCGTGCTGGCGATCTTCTTCTACGTCGGCGCCGAGGTCACCATCGGCAGCCTGATGGTGAACTACCTGGCGCTGCCGGAGATCGGCGCCATGAGCGAGCAGCAGGCCACCCACTACGTCTCCGCGTACTGGGGCTGCGCCATGGTCGGGCGTTTCGCCGGCGCCTGGCTGCTGGCGCGGTATTCGCCGCGGCGCCTGCTGGCCGGTTTCGCGCTGGCCAACGTGCTCCTGCTGGGCGTGACCCTGGCCGGCAGTGGCAAGGTCGCCATGTACGGCATCGTCGCCACCGGCCTGTTCAACTCGATCATGTTCCCGACCATCTTCTCGCTCGCCATCGAGCGCCTGGGGCCGCTGACCAACAAGGCCTCGAGCCTGCTGATCATGGCGATCGTCGGCGGCGCGGTGATCCCGCTGCTGCAGGGCCTGCTGGCCGACCGCATCGGCCTGCACCTGAGCTTCGTGCTGCCGGTGGCGTGCTACGTCTACATCATTTTCTACGGCCTGGTCGGTTCGCGACCGCGCGCCGCCAGCGGCCAGGGGGGCTGAGGCCAGATGGGCAAGATCGTTTGTTTCGGTGAGATTTTGATCGATCTACTGGCGCAGCCGCCGGCGACGCCGGAAACGCCGCGCGCCTTCCTGCAGTACGCCGGCGGCGCGCCGGCCAATGTCGCGGTGGCGGCGGCGCGGCTGGGCGCGCGCAGCCATTTCGCCGGCATGCTCGGCCGCGACATGTTCGGCGACTTCCTGGCCGACAGCCTGGCCGAGGCCGGCGTGCTCACCGACTGCATCGTGCGCACCGACGCGGCCAAGACCGCGCTGGCCTTCGTCGCGCTGGATGCCGGCGGCGAGCGCAGTTTCAGCTTCTACCGCCCGCCGGCCGCCGACCTGCTGTTCCGCGAAGAACACTTCCACCCGGCCTGCTTCGACGGCACCGGCTGCTTCCACGTCTGTTCCAACAGCCTGACTGAACCGGCCATCGCCGCGGCGACCTTCGCCGGCATGGACCGCGCGCGCGCCGCCGGCGCGGTGGTCAGCCTCGACCTCAACCTGCGCCCGGCGCTGTGGCCGCAGGACGTCGATCCGACCCCGTGGCTGTGGCAGGCACTGGAGCGCGCCGACCTAGTCAAACTGTCGCGCGAGGAACTGGACTACCTGGCCGCGCCGCTCGGCGACGAGGGCGAGGCGCGGGTGCTGCGGCGCCTGCTCGGCGCGCGAACGCGCTGGGTGATCGTTACCAACGGCGCCGCGCCGCTGCGCTGGCTGACCCGCGACGCCCAGGGCGAAGTGCCCAGCTTCCGCGTGCCGACCGTCGATACCACCGCGGCCGGCGATGCCTTCGTCGGCGGCGTGCTGTACGGCCTGGCCGAACGCGGCGGCACCGGCGCGGCGTTCGACGCGTTCTGCCATGACCACGAGGCGATCACCGCCACCCTGCGTTTCGCCGCCGCGGTCGGCGCACTGGCGGTCACCCGCAAGGGCGCCTTCGCCGCCATGCCCGAACTTGAAGAAGTGCAGCAGCTGCTGCAGCAACAGGACGCCATCGCATGAACACCACCGCTCCCGATTTCCGTTCCCCGGCCTTCCTGCGCGCGCACATCGCCGACACCATGGCCTTCTACCACCCGCGCTGCATCGACCCGGCCGGCGGCTTCTTCCACTACTACAAGGACGACGGCACGGTTTACGACGCCAGCCACCGCCACCTGGTCAGCAGTACGCGCTTCGTCTTCAACTACGCCATGGCCTACCGCGAGTTCGGCAACGCCGAGTACCTGGCGGCGGTGAAGCACGGCGTGGACTACCTGCGCAACGTGCACCGCAATCCGGCCACCGGCGGCTACGCCTGGACCCTGCGCGACGGCAAGGTCGAGGACGACATGAACCACTGCTACGGCGTGGCCTTCGTGCTGCTGGCCTACAGCTGCGCGCTCAAGGCCGGCATCGAGCAGGGCCGGCAATGGATGGACGAGACCTGGCAGCTGCTGGAAACGCATTTCTGGGAGCCGCAGCACGGCCTGTACCGCGACGAGGCCGACGCGCAATGGAACTTCACCGGCTACCGCGGCCAGAACGCCAACATGCACATGTGCGAGGCGATGCTGGCCGCGTTCGAGGCCAGCGGCGAGCGCCGCTATCTCGACCGCGCGCTGCAGTTGGCCGACAACATGACCCGCCGCCAGGCGGCCAAGGCCGGCGGGCTGGTATGGGAGCACTACGACGTCGACTGGAACATCGACTGGAACTACAACCTCGACAATCCGAAGCACCTGTTCCGGCCCTGGGGTTTCCAGCCGGGCCACCAGACCGAATGGGCCAAGCTGCTGATGATCCTGGACCGCCACGTCGAGGCCGACTGGCTGGTGCCGACGGCGCGCCACCTGTTCGACAGCGCCGTCGCGCGTTCGTGGGACGCGGCGCGTGGCGGCCTGTACTACGGCTTCGCGCCGGAAACGCGCCGGCAGCCGGGCATGGACGGCGCGGCCATCGGTGGCGACAGCTTCGTCTGTGACGACGACAAGTACTTCTGGGTGCAGGCCGAATCGCTGGCCGCCGCCGCGCTGCTCGCCCGGCGCACCGGCGACGAGGCGTACTGGCAGTGGTACGAGAAGCTGTGGGCGTACTCCTGGGAACATCTGGTCGATCACACCTACGGTGCGTGGTTCCGCATCCTCGATGCCGACAACCGCAAGTACGACGACGAGAAGAGCCCGGCCGGCAAGACCGACTACCACACCATGGGCGCCTGCCATGAAGTATTGAACGTGGTGCGCGGGGGCACGCCGGACTGAGGCCCGGCGATATCGGAAACAGGGGCGACGGGAGGAGACATGCGGCAGATGACGGTCGGTTTTGGATCGATGCAAGTCCGGGTGATGGGAATCTGGCGTGCGCTGCTGCCGTGCCTGCTGTGCGCCTTCGCCGGCATCGCCGCGGCGGCGCCGTTGCAGGCGCAGTGGGACTTCCGCCTGTTGCCGGGCGACGCGCAGCTGCAGGCGCATCCCGGGCTGGATGCCTGGCGCCCGGCGCAGGTGCCGGGCAGCGTGCATGACGACCTGCGGCAGGCCGGCGTCATCGGCGACCCCTACGTGGGTGCGGCCGAGGCCGGGCTGCAGTGGATCGGCCTTGCCGACTGGGAGTACCGCGCGCGCTTCGACGTCGATGCGGCCACGCTGGCGCGCCGCCACGCCGAACTGCGCTTCGATGGCCTGGACACCTTCGCCGAGGTCAGCCTCAACGGCCAGCCGCTGCTGAAGGCCGACAACGCGCACCGCACCTGGCGCGCGCGCGTCGATGGCCGCCTGCGCGCGAAGGACAACGAGCTGCGCGTCGTGTTCCGTTCGCCGATCCGCACCCTGCTGCCGCAGGTGCAGGCGATGCCGCACAAGATCGCCGGCAACTATCCCTCGCCCTATGGCGACGAGCCGAAGGACGCGATGGTCGGCAACTTCGCGCGCAAGCCGGCCTACCACTTCGGCTGGGACTGGGGCCCGCGCTACGTCACCGCCGGCGTGTGGCGGCAGGTGCACCTGGACGGCTGGGACCAGCACCGCATCACCGACCTAGCCGTGCGCACCGACGCGCTGGACGACCAGCGCGCGCGCCTGGGCGTGCTGCTGCAGGTGGAGCAGGGCGCCACGGCGGGCAAGGCCAGCGTGGCGGTGGACGTGCTCGACCCGGAAGGCCGCCGCGTTGCCGGTCTCGAACGCGAGGTCGTCCTGCAACCCGGCGGGAACACGCTGCAGCTGCCGCTGGAAATCATGCAGCCGCGGCGCTGGTGGCCGGTGGGTTATGGCGCGCAGGACCGCTACACCGTGCAGGCGCGCATCGACGGCGGCGGCGATCCGGCGCGCGAGGCCGCGCGCCGCACCGGCCTGCGCACGGTGCAGCTGCAGCGCGATGCCGACGCCGAGGGTGGGCAGGGCTTTGCCTTCGTCATCAATGGCGTGCCGGTGTTCGCCAAGGGCGCCAACGTCATCCCGTTCGAGTCGTTCCCGGCGCGGGTGACGCGCGAGCGCCTGCGCCGCGACCTGCAGGCCGCGCGCGACGCCAACATGAACATGCTGCGCAACTGGGGCGGCGGTTACTACGAGAGCGACGACTTCTTCGACATCGCCGACGAACTGGGCCTGCTGGTGTGGCAGGACTTCATGTTCGGCGGCGGCATGCAGCCCGGCTACGACCCGGCGTTCCGCGCCAGCGTGGTGGCCGAGGCGCGCGACAACATCCGCCGCCTGCGCCACCACCCCAGCATCGTGCTGTGGTGCGGCAACAACGAGGAAGAAACCGCCTGGAAGGACTGGGGCCACCGCAGGCAGCTGACCGCGGCCGACCCGGCGTTCGCGGCGAAGGTGTGGCAGGGCTACGTGGACCTGTTCGGCAACGACCTGCGCCAAGTGGTGGCCGAGGAAGCGCTGGGCGTGCCCTACTGGTCCAGCTCGCCGAGCAACGACCTGGACGAGAAGGCCAACGATTCCAGGCGCGGCGACAAGCACTACTGGGACGTGTGGGGCGGCCCGGCGCTGCCGGCGACCGCCTACCTGCGCGAGACGCCGCGCTTCATGTCCGAGTACGGCCTGCAGGCGTGGCCGCAGCTGTCCACGGTGGACGCCTTCGCCCGCCGCGACGAGCAGCAGGTCGACGGCGCGGTGATCCGCGCCCACCAGAAGTTCATGGCCGGCAAGGGCAACGAACGCCTGCTGCACTACATCGAGCGCGAGTACGGCACGCCGGCTTCGTTCGCCGATTTCGTCTACCTCAGCCAGGTGATGCAGGCCGAGGGCATCGAACTGGCGGCGCTGCACCACCGCGCCTCGCGGCCGTACACCATGGGCTCGCTGTACTGGCAGCTCAACGACGTATGGCCGGGCGCGTCGTGGTCGAGCCTGGATTACTTCGGCCACTGGAAGGCGCTGCACTACCACGCACGCCGCTTCTTCGCCGACGTGGCGGTGGCGGCGCTGCGCGACGAGGACGGCGTTACCCGCTTCAGCCTGCTCAACGATGGCCGCCAAGCGCTCACCGCGCAGTGGCGCGTGCGGGTGATGGACCTGGCCGGCGGCGAGTTCGCGCGCCAGCAGGAGACCATCACCCTGGCGCCGATGGCCGCGACCGCCGTGGCGCAGCTGGTCGATGCCGACCTGCTCAAGGGCCACGACCCGGCGCGCAGCGTGGCGGTGTTCGAGCTGCTGCAGGGTGGCGATGTGATTGCGCGACGGCTGGTGCACTTCGTACCGGCCAGGGCCCAGGCGCTCGCCGCCAACCAGTTGCGCACCGAGCTGAGCGCCGAGGGCGACGGTTACCGCCTGCGGCTGCATGCCGATGGCCTGGTGCGCGCGGTGTGGGTCGATTTCGGCGACGCCGGCGCCAGCGTGGACGACAACGCCTTCGACCTGCTGCCGGGCGAAACCCGCGAGCTGCGCGTGCGCGGCGGCGCCAGCCTGGACGCCCTGCGCGCCGCGCTGCGCCTGCGCACGCTGGGCGACACGCTGCACGCCGCTTCCGTTCCACCGCAAGACCCCGCTTCCACCCCGAGGACCCGATGATGAACCGAGCCCTGCGCAACGCCCCCCTGGCCGCCGCCCTGCTGCTGGCGCTGTCCGCCTGCACTCCTTCGACTCCCGCCCCCAGCGCCGCGCCCGCCGATGCGGCGACCGCCGCCACGCCGGCCGCGTCCGCCGATGTACCGGCCGTGGACGACGCCGAAGCCGCGCGCATGGCCGAACAGGTGCGCGAAGCGACGCGCCACGCGTGGCAGGGCTACATGCAGTACGCCAAGGGCCACGACGACCTGAAGCCGGTCAGCGCCCAGCCGCGCGACTGGTACCCGGTGCCGCTGCTGATGTCGCCGGTCGATGCGCTGGACACGCTGCTGCTGCTCGGCCTGGACAAGGAAGCCAACGAGGCGCGCGAGCTGATCGTCGGCCAGCTGTCGTTCGACCAGGACATCGAGGTGCAGAACTTCGAGGTCACCATCCGCCTGCTCGGCGGCCTGCTGTCGGCCTACCAGATGACCAATGATGAACGCCTGCTCAAGCTCGCCGACGACCTGGGCACGCGCCTGTCGCCGGTGTTCGACAGCCCCACCGGCCTGCCGTACACCCACGTCAACCTGCGCACCGGCAAGACCCGCGGCAAGGTCAGCAACCCGGCCGAAACCGGCACCCTGCTGCTGGAGTTCGGCACCCTGGCCAAGCTCACCGGCAAGCAGGCCTACTACGACAAGGCCAAGCGCGCGCTGGTGGAAACCTACAAGCGCCGCTCGAAGATCGGCCTGGTCGGCCTGAACATCGATGTCGAGACCGGCGAGTGGACCAACAAGGACGCCTCGATCGCCGGCGGCATCGACTCGTACTACGAGTACCTGCTCAAGTGCTGGAAGCTGTTCGGCGACGAAGACTGCAAGCGCATGTGGGAGGACAGCATCGGCCCGATCAACCAGTACCTGGCCGACGAGGTGCGCGAGGGCGAGCTGTGGTACGGCCATGCCGACATGGACAGCGGCGCGCGCACTTCCACCACCTACGGCGCGCTGGATGCCTTCATGCCGGGCCTGCTCGCCCTGGGCGGCGACCTGGATCGCGCCAGGCGCCTGCAGGAATCCAACCTGAAGATGTGGCGCCTGCACGGCATCGAGCCGGAATCGCTGGACTACGCGGCGATGGAAGTGCGCTCGCCCGGTTACGCGCTGCGCCCGGAAATCGTCGAATCGGCCTACTACCTGCACCACTACACCGGCGACGCGCGCTACCGCGGCATGGGCAAGGAGTTCTTCGACGACTTCGTGAAGTACACCCGCACCGAACACGGCTTCTCGGCGCTGAAGGACGTGCGCAGCAAGGAGAAGGACGACTCGATGGAGAGCTTCCTGTTCGCCGAGACCTTCAAGTACTACTACCTGCTGTTCGCCCCGGCCAGTGCCCTGGACTTCGACGGCGTGGTGTTCAACACCGAAGCGCACCCGCTGCGCAGGACCTGGTAAGCCGCCCGGTCCGGTCCGCATCCGCCCATGCCGCCGGCGTGGGCGACCAGGGCCTGCGTGCCGGTGGCACGCAGGCTCCTGTTTTTTTGCGCGCCGCCAGGCCGCAGGCACGCCGGTTTAAACCCTGCGGCCTTCCCACGCATCCAAGCTGGAGGCTGGCGGCATCGATGCCTATTGGCACCTGCAGAACCTGCACGGGGTGGAGCTGGGCGCGTCGCGCAGCCTGGACCTGCTGCGGCTGATGCAGGAAGCGTTGACCAATGTCTTCAAGCACAGCCGCGCCGGTCGCGTGGATGTATGCCTTCGGCGCGAGGGCGACGTGTTGCGCCTGCAGATCGACGATGACGGGGTCGGGCTGGCGACAGCGGCTGCGTCTTCGGGTGCCGGCATGGCGAGCATGCGCCTGCGTGCACGACGGCTGGGCGGCGAACTGGATCTGCTCGCACGGGCGGACCGGGCTGGCACCTCGTTGTCGGTAGCGTTGCCGGTCGTTGCCCGGGCAGCCTGCCCTGCCGTGGCGACTACCTGATTTCGTGTATGTCCAACGCCGGCGGGGTTGCTTAGCGTATTGGCCGCGCCTGGCGGCGGCCGTGCATAGACGGTGGCCGTCAGGCGGTCCTTCCGGGAGATCGCCATGTACCTGACCCCCTTGTCTGCTCCGCGCGCAGTGCTGATCGCGGCCCTGCTCGCCTGCGCCATCGTGCCTGCCGCCCGAGCGGGGGTGACCTGCCAGCTGCTGGATGCCGCCGGCAACCCAGCCGATGACGGGGGCGCCGATGCGGGCCCGGATGTCGGTGGCAATGCCAACGCCATCGCTTGCGGGCGCAATGCCAAAGCAGCGGCAGCGGCGGCGACCGCATTTGGCTGGAACACCGAAGCTGCGATAGGAAGTGTTGCGGTAGGCGCATCGGCAAAGGCTACGGCGAGCCAGGCCGTGGCAGTGGGAAGTGACAGCAGCGCCACCATGCCTAATGCGATAGCGATCGGCACATGGAGCAACGCCGGCAACTGGGGAAGCATGGCGCTGGGCGCTTCGAGCCGGGCCAGTGGCCTTTTTTCGACGGCATCGGGCTTCAGCAGCATCGCTTCCGGCAACAACAGCCTCGCCATAGGGGGGTTCTGGGGAACGCAGAATACGAATCTGGTCACCGAGCGCTTTACCCGGGCCACCGCCAGCAACGCCATCGCGTTTGGCGCCGCTGCGGCCAGCCTGGCGGACGACGGCAGTGCACTGGGGACCGACAGCCAGGTGCGCGTGGGAGCCAGCCGGTCAGTGGCGCTGGGAGCGGGGTCGGTCGCCACCCAGGCGGATACGGTATCGCTTGGCCATTCGGCCACGGATATCAGCGGCACCGGCAGCGCCTACGGTTCCAGTCTTGAGAGGCGCATCGTGCATCTGGCGGCAGGCATCGATCCAACCGATGCGGTCAACGTGGCACAGCTCGGTGCGTTCGCCTCTGCATTGGGTGGCGGCGCCACATTCGCGGGAGGTGTGCTGGGCGCGCCGAACTACATCATCCAGAGCGGCAGTTTCTCCGACGTCGGCGCCGCATTGTCGGCGATCGATACCCAGTTGAGCGCCATCAAGAGCCGGGCTGACCTGGCCGTGTACTACGACGACGCTGGAAAGACGTCGGTGACGCTTGGGGGCAGCTCGGGCCCAGGCACAGGAGGTGGGCCGGGGGGTACGCAGGTGGCAGGCGTGGCAGACGGTACCGCCGCCGACCATGCGGTCAACAAGGGGCAGATGGAGGCAGGGGATGCGGCGGCCATCGGCGCGGCCGGGAACTACACCGATACCCGCGAAGCCGCGATCCGCACGGACATGGCCACGGCCGACGCCAATGTGCTGTCCTCGGCCAAGGCGCACGCGGACAGCGGCGATGCGGCCACCCTGGCTGCCGCCAACGGCCATACCGACAACCGCGAAGCGGCGATCCGCGCGGACATGGCCACGGCCGACGCCAACGTACTGTCCTCGGCCAAGGCGCATGCCGACAGTGGCGATGCCAGCACGCTGCAGTCGGCCCGTCGTTATGCCGACGACACCGCCAGCCAGGCCGTCGCTTCGGCGAACCGCTACACCGACAGCCGTTTCCAGGCCGTGGACCTGCAGTTCGAGGGGCTGCGCCGGGAAATGGATGACCGCTTCACCCGCCAGGACCGTCGCATCGACAGGATGGGCGCGATGAGCAGCGCGATGCTCAACATGGCGGTGAATGCCGCCGGTCCGCAGAGCACTGGCGGGCGCGTTTCGGTCGGCGCGGGCTTCCAGGGCAGCGAGAAGGCCCTGTCGATCGGCTACAGCCGCAGGCTCGGCGCGCGTGGCTCGTTCTCGCTGGGCGGTGCGTTCAGCGGCGGTGAAAAATCGGGCGGCATCGGCTTCGGCGTGGATCTGTAGGCCGTTGGACCCGCCCTGGCGTTGCAGGCGCATGGCGGGCCCACGACCCGGGCCTGCGGCGATGCATCGAGTGCGACGCGGGCCGACATGCGGGCGAACGGCGACCGCGCAGCAGCCGGCGTCCGCCTCGCCGTCACGCGCATGGGCGTGACAGCGGCGTTCACCCTTGGCGGTTGAACGCTGCGGCGTCAGTACAGGTCCATCGGGTCCACGTCCAGCGACCAGCGCACGCGCCGCGCCTGCGGCAGCGCATGCACCTGCGGCATCAGCCCATCGAGCAGGCCGTGCAGGGCGCGGCGCTGCGTGGCCGACAGCAGCAGCTGGGTGCGCTGGAAACCGGCGCGGCGTGGCATCGGCGCCGGCATCGGGCCGTAGCGTTCGACAACGCTTTCCGCGGGGATCAGGTGCTTGGCCGCGCCCAGGAATTCATTGGCCTGTTCCACCTGCCTGGCCTCGGCGCGCAGCAGCGCCAGATGCGCGAACGGCGGGAAGCCGGCGGCCTCGCGCTGCGCCAGTTCGGTGTCGGCGAAGGCGTGGTAGCCGCCATTGACCAGCGTGTGCAGCAGCGCGTTGTCCGGGTGGTGGGTCTGCAGCCAGACCTCGCCGGGGCGGTCGGCGCGGCCGGCGCGGCCGGCGACCTGGATCAGCTGCTGGGCCAGCTTCTCGCTGGCGCGGAAATCGGCCGAGAACAGGCCCTCGTCGATACCGACCACCACCACCAGGGTCAGCCGCGGCAGGTCGTGGCCCTTGGCCAGGATCTGCGTGCCGACCAGGATGCCGGGCCGCTCGCCGAGCGTGGCCAGGGTCTGCTCCAGCGCGTCGCGCCGCGCGGTGGTGCCGCGGTCGATGCGCAGCACCGGGACATCGGGAAACAGTTGCAGCAGCCATTCCTCCAGCCGCTCGGTGCCGATGCCCTGCGGCTGCAGCGCCAGGCTGCCGCAGTCCGGGCAGGCCAGCGGCACCGGCGCGCGCGCGCCGCAATGGTGGCACTGCAGGCGGCGCCCGGCGCCGTGCACGGTCATCGGCGTGGCGCGCAGGGGCGTGCTGCAGCGCCGGCAGGGCGCGGTC
>Ga0182741_1001708_pt1 | contig 27575 bp, 23 predicted proteins | sample eDN5th37CBELigOP_FD_128874 | JGI IMG/M metagenome (GOLD analysis project Ga0182741, IMG submission 128874) | Enriched Organic Plus compost microbial communities from Emeryville, California, USA - eDNA 5th pass 37_C BE-Lig OP (version 2) (version 2) ... | reverse complement strand
CATGGAGAAGATCGCCGTCGGCCCCGAGGCCGCCGACGTCATCGACATCACCGCCCCGATCGCGGAGAACATCCGCCGCGTCGCGAAGGCTAAGAACATCGCGCACGGCGACCTGACCGTGACGATCCTCGACCGTCCGCGCCACGCGCAGATCATCAAGGAGGTACGCGAGGCGGGTGCCCGCATCCGTCTGATCGCCGACGGTGACGTCGCCGGCGCCATCGCTGCGGCCCGTCCGGGTTCGGGTGTCGACATGCTGCTCGGCATCGGTGGTACCCCCGAGGGCATCATCGCCGCGGCCGCGATGCGCTGCATGGGTGGTGCGCTGCAGGGCCGCCTGGCGCCGAAGGACGACGCCGAGCGTCAGAAGGCGATCGACGCCGGCCACGATCTCGACCGTGTCCTCACCACCACCGATCTGGTCACCGGCGAGAACATCTTCTTCTGCGCAACCGGTGTCACCGACGGTGAGCTGCTGCGCGGTGTCCGCTACACCGCCGGTGGCGCGGAGACGCAGTCGATCGTGATGCGCAGCAAGTCGGGCACGGTGCGCATGATCGAGGCGTACCACCGGCTGCAGAAGCTCAGCGAGTTCTCGTCGATCGACTTCCACGGGGTCGACGGCTCGCAGCCGCCCATGCCGTGATCCTTCGCGGTCGGACTGCACCGCGGCTCTGAATTCCACCGCCGCTCCTGCGGGAGCGGTACTGCGGCACCGCCGCTCCTGCGGGAGCGGTACTGCGGCACCGCCACTCCTGCGGGAGCGGTACTGCGGCACCGCCGCTCCTGCGAGGAGGGGTACTGCGACGAGTTCTTCGTGCAGTGCCCCTCCTCGCGCGTTCCGGCGACCTAACGTGGAGGACATGACCGACACCGAACAGTCTTCTCAGCAGTTCCGTATCGAACGCGACACGATGGGTGAGGTCCGGGTTCCGGTCGACGCCTTGTGGCGCGCCCAGACCCAGCGTGCCGTCGAGAACTTCCCGATCTCGGGTCGTGGTCTCGAACGCGCACAGATCCGCGCGCTCGGTCTGCTCAAGAGCGCCTGCGCGCGCGTGAACGAGGAACTGGGTCTGCTCGACCCGGCGAAGGCCGCGGCGATCGTGGCCGCCGCCGACGCGATCGCCGCCGGTGAGCACGACGACCAGTTCCCGATCGACGTCTTCCAGACGGGTTCGGGTACGAGCTCGAACATGAACGCCAACGAGGTCATCGCGTCGCTCGCCGCGAAGGCCGGGGTGACGGTCCACCCGAACGACGACGTCAACATGTCGCAGTCGTCGAACGACACTTTCCCCACCGCGACGCACGTCGCGGCGACGGAGGCGACGGTCAAGGACCTCGTTCCCGCCCTCGGGCACCTCCACGGTGCGCTCGCCGGGAAGGCCGAGGAGTGGGGGACCGTCGTCAAGTCCGGTCGCACGCACCTGATGGACGCCGTGCCGGTGACGCTCGGGCAGGAGTTCGGTGGCTACGCCCGCCAGATCGAGGCGGGGATCGAGCGGCTGCAGGCGACGCTCCCCCGCCTGGGTGAGCTCCCCATCGGCGGGACCGCGGTCGGCACGGGCCTCAACGCCCCGGCGGACTTCGGACCGCGGGTGGTGGCGGTGCTCGTCGAGACCACGGGACTGTCCGATCTGCGGCCCGCCCGCAATCGTTTCGAGGCGCAGGCCGCTCGCGACGGTCTGGTCGAGCTGTCCGGGGCGCTGCGCACGATTGCGGTGTCGCTGACGAAGATCGCCAACGACATCCGCTGGATGGGGTCCGGGCCGCTCACCGGTCTCGCGGAGATCAGGCTTCCCGACCTGCAGCCGGGCAGCTCGATCATGCCGGGCAAGGTCAATCCCGTTCTGCCAGAGGCCGTCACGCAGGTCGCCGCGCAGGTCGTCGGGAACGACGCCGCGGTGGCGTGGGGCGGTGCCGCCGGTGCCTTCGAGCTCAACGTCTACATCCCGATGATGGCCCGCAACGTTCTCGAGTCGATCCGCTTGCTGGCCAACGTCTCCCGGCTGTTCGCCGACCGGTGCGTGAGCGGTCTGATCGCGAACGAGGAGCATCTGCGCACGCTCGCCGAGTCGTCGCCGTCCATCGTGACGCCGCTCAACTCCGCGATCGGATACGAGGAGGCCGCCGCGGTCGCGAAGGAGGCGCTGCGGGACAAGAAGACGATCCGTCAGGCGGTGGTGGACCGCGGGCTCGTCGGCGACCGGTTGAGCGAGGAGGAACTGGACCGCCGCCTCGATGTGCTGGCGATGACGCGGGTGGACGAGGAGTCCTGACGGCAGAGCACGCGTCGGCCCCGACCTCTGCGGGTCGGGGCCGCGCGCTGTGATGCTCGTCTCCGGATACCCCGATTCGGACACGCAGCGGGACAGTTCTTGCCAAAAGGGACAAAAGTGCTGTTAGCATCGCCTAAGTTCACGTACCTCGATACGTGAACTTTCCAATGTCACGGGCCCCACGCATGTGCGTCGGGTGCCTCCCTCTGTCTTGAAGGAGACGAACATGGGATCGATCGAGTCGATCATCGGCCTGCTCGCCGACAGCCAGGCCATCAGCTCGCTGTCGCACCTGCTCGGGGTTCTGTCCAGCTCGCTGGACTTCTGATCGGGTCCGGGTACCGACCCGGATCTCTTGCGTGAACCGGACTCCCCCGGTCCCCTCGCGTACTCGACGACCGTCGAGATCCACAGTTTCTTCGGCGGCGCCACGACGGCGTCGCCCCGCCTCACGGAGGAAAACATGGGCTCCCTCGAAACCCTCATCCTGATCCCGCTCGGCAGCATCGACCTGGTCAGCGCCGGCATCCTCGACTCGATCACCAACACGCTGAACGGCCTGGGCCTCATCGTCGACAGCCTGTTCGGCTGATCGATGCCCGACCGTCGACGGTCCGAGTGAACCCGGTTCACTCGGACCGTCGACGTGTACGAGGGCCCTACCGGGTCACCTCATCGGGGCACCTCACGGCCCGTCCATCACCACCTGCGTCTCACCGTTCTCCCAGGTGATGTAGCCGAACTGGAAGTTGCTGCGCGCACCCGCGGGAGTCTGCTCCTCGTCGCTGATCGGGAAGCCGAGATCGCCACCGGCACCACCCGCGGCCTCCCAAGCGGTCCGGATCTCACCCCATACGATGTGGGCCTCCGTGTCCGGACTCCACGCGATGATGCCGCCCTCGAACTCCGCGACGTAACCGTCGCCCACGTCCTCCTGCTCACCCGTCGCCGGTCCGAGCGGGCTCGACACGCCACCGACCTCGTTGTACTTCAGGAGGATCGGTCCGCTGAGCTCGACTTCCTCGCCGTCCGGACCCGGGACCGCACTGGTCTGGTCCGCCGCCGGCTCGTCCGCCTGCGGTGAATCGTCACCCTGCGTGATCGACTCGACCACGCTCTCCGCCTGCGATCCCACACTCTCCGCGACGGATCCGACGGCACTGGTCGCACTGGCCACCGTGTCCTCGGCCGAGTTGTCGTCGCCGCATCCCGCGGCGACGAGCCCCACCGCGGCCGCGGCGGCCACCACGGCCGCTCGCCCCCGAGGAATTCGCTTCATCGTTTCGCTCCTGTCGACGTGAGGACGGATTCCTGTTTCCCAGGGTGCCCCACTCCTCTCCGGCGCACCCCGCGTTTCCCGGGATTCGGCGGGATGGGATTTCCCGTCGCGACCGGTGCCCGCGGTCGCTACCATGCGACGCACCGATCACCGAGGGGGAACGATGACGACATCGAGCACCACGGACAGCACGGCCGTCACCGTGGTCGAGGACTTCCTGGTCGCGATGGCAGCAGGGGACATCGGCGACGCCTCGTCCCTGGTCGCCGACGACATCGCATGGCGCAACACCGGGCTGCCGACCATCCGCGGTGGGGCGAAGGTACGGCGGATCCTCGCCGGCCTCGCGAAACCGTCGGTGGGTTTCGGGGTCGTCGTGCACCACATCGCCGCCGAGGGCGGCACCGTCCTCACCGAACGCACCGACATCCTGCGTTTCGGTCCGGTGAGCATCGAGTTCTGGGTATGCGGCACCTTCGAGGTGCGCGACGGCCGGATCACGTTGTGGGACGACCACTTCGACATGCTCACCTTCCTCCGCGGCACCGTGGTCGGGGTGCTGCGCGCCACACTCGGCAAGCGTTGACTCCCGGGCACCGGGCGCCCGCATAGACTCTCGTCCGTCGCCGAGCCGTTCGGCGACGGACGAGCAGGGAGCGAGACAGTGTCCGACGCCGAGCACAATCCCGGTTTCACGCAGGGTCTGGAGATCCGCCGTGAGGTGATGGGAGACGACTTCGTCGAGCGTGCCTTCGAGCGGTCCCGCGGGACCGATTCCGAGGTGATGCAGGAGTTCGTCACCGAACACGCCTGGGGCGCGGTGTGGTCGCGTCCGGGCCTGGACCGGCGCAGCCGGAGCCTGCTGAACCTGGGCATGCTCATCGCACTGCGCGCCGAGAACGAACTGCGCGGCCACGTCCGCGGCGCCCTCCGCAACGGCCTGAGCCGTGAGGAGATCGTCGAGTCGGTGGTCCACTGCACCGCCTACTGCGGCGCCCCCGCCGGGCTCGCGGCGATGCGCGTCGTGCAGGAGGTCCTCGACGCCGAACTCGGACCGCTCGGCGAGAGCGAGTGACACGACGACGCGTCCGCCGGAAGGTTTTTCCGACGGACGCGTCGTTTCGGCTCTGCGGCGTCAGGCGCCCGGAGCGCTCTCCTCGAGCATCTCCGTCACCAGCGCCGCTATCGGGGAACGTTCACTGCGCGTAAGCGTGATGTGCGCGAACAGCGGGTGCCCCTTGAGTTTCTCGATGACCGCCGCGACACCGTCGTACCGCCCGACCCGCAGGTTGTCACGCTGGGCGACGTCGTGGGTGAGCACGACCCGCGATCCGGATCCGAGCCGGGACAGCACGGTGAGCAGCACGTTGCGTTCGAGCGACTGCGCTTCGTCGACGATCACGAACGAGTCGTGCAGCGATCTGCCGCGAATGTGTGTGAGCGGCAGGACCTCCAGCATCCCGCGGCTGATCACCTCGTCCATCACCGCCGGGCTGGCGAGGCCCTCGAGGGTGTCGAAGACGGCCTGCGCCCAGGGATTCATCTTCTCGGCCTCGCTGCCCGGGAGGTAGCCGAGTTCCTGCCCGCCCACGGCGTAGAGCGGACGGAAGACGACCACCTTGCGATGGGTGCGGCGTTCGAGCACCGCTTCGAGACCGGCCATCAGGGCCAGTGCGGACTTGCCGGTGCCGGCGCGCCCGCCGAGGGAGACGATGCCCACCGACTCGTCGAGCAGCAGGTCCAGCGCGACCCGCTGTTCGGCGGACCGTCCGTGCAGACCGAACGCCTCGCGGTCACCCCGCACGAGCTGCACCCGCTTGTCGGGGGTGACGCGGCCGAGTGCGCTGGAGGTGCCGCCGAGGAGACGGATTCCCGTGTGACACGGGAGGTCCCGGGCGTCGTCGACGTCCACCACGCCCGCCTCGAAGAGTTCGTCGACGAGGGCGCGGTCCACCTCGAGTTCGGTCATGCCGGTCCAGCCCGAGCTCACGACGTCCTGGGCGTGGTACTCGTCGGCGACGAGTCCGACGGCGCCGGCCTTGACGCGCAGCGGGACGTCCTTGCTGACGAGCACGACGTCGCGTCCCTCGGTGGCGAGGTTCAGTGCGCACGCGAGGATCCGGGAGTCGTTGGTGTCGGTGCGGAATCCTGCGGGCAGGACCGCCTGGTCGGTGTGGTTGAGCTCCACGTGGAGGGTGCCGCCCTCGTCGCCGATGGGGACGGGCTGGTCGAGGCGTCCGTACCGCTGCCGCAGATCGTCCAGCAACCTCAGCGACTCGCGGGCGAACCATCCCAGTTCGTGGTGATGGCGTTTACCCTCGAGTTCACCGATGACCACCAGGGGAAGGACGACTTCGTGTTCGGCGAACCGGGTGACCGCCCAGGGATCGGACAGCAACACGGAGGTGTCCAGCACGTAGGTGCGTACATCGGATTCTTTCGCTGCGGTGGCGCCGGTGGCGTCGACGGAGCGGGTGGGGACGGAGCGTGTTGCGTTCACGTGAGGCTCCTCGGCCCGGACGGCACCGCCCGGACGTTGTTCGGTGGGCCGGCGGTCCCCTGTGTCGTTGCGACCACGGAGGCCCGGTGCCGGCCCCCTCGCTCGGACTGAGTCAGCCACACGATCAGGGACCTCCCGCGTAGTCGGCACCTGCGCCGCCTACATTCCTGACGCTAGTGCCGATCCGGGCATTCCGCTCGCCGCGGACGAGGAGTGTCGGTGAAGTTTACGTAAACGGAGGCACCATCGAGTGCACGGACGCCCCGCTGGTGATCGTGCGTATCACCGCGCGGCGGGGTCGTAGGCCCACACCGAGACCCAGTCGACGAGCAGGTTCCCGGAGTTCGAGCCGTAGCCGTTGGTCTCCACCTGGATCTGCCACCGCATGGGGGTCGAGGGCACCCAGTCGGTGCTGTCGAGCACCACCCGGTCGTCGAGCAGGTAGCGGACGCGGCTCGGCGACCACTCGATGGTGTAGGTGTGCCAATCGGTGAAGCGCGCCCCGGTGAACGCAGCCTCGAGCTGGCAGCCCGCGCAGGCACCCACGCCGGCGTAATGATGGAACCCGCTGACCGTTCCGGCGAGTCCCCCTTCGGGGAAGTCGAATTCGCCGTCCGCCGGCCACCGTTCGGACTGCGGCCACAGCAGCGAGGCGATGTAGTACTCCTGCAGGTTCGGGTTGTCGACCTTGAGCCGGATGCTGTAGCGGCCGTAGGTCTGGTACTGCGACGCCCCGTCGATCAGCGGCGAGGGATTCGCACCGGCGGGCATGCCGTCGACCGGGTGCAGGGCGAAGTTCAGCACGCCGTTCTGCACCGACAGCACCTGGTCGGGTCGGTACGGCCGCTTCTGGTAGGTGTCGAGATAGCAACTCGGGTAGGTGCGCCACTTCTGTCCTTCGGCGCCCGTGTAGACGATGCGGTTCGGATCGCAGAGGTTGGCCCAGCTGCCGACCGGTGCGTCCTTGGTGAACTCGTCGACGAAGATCTGCCGCCAGCCCGAGAGGTTGCCGCGGGGAGCGGAGACGCCGGACGGCGCGGCGACCGGCTGCGGTGCCGGAGCGGGCGGCTGGGCGGGAGACAGATCGGTCGGCAGCGCGTACTGCCAGACCTGGGCCGGGGCTCCGGTGCAGTTGCGCAGGACCACGGGGTTCCCGTCCACGTTCGCGCCTCCCGAGTTCTCGAGGCACAGCGACTGGTTGCCCTGCGGCTTCACGGTGCCGACACCGCCCGCCGTCCACTTCTGGACGGCGGCGCCGGTGCAGTCGGAGATCACGACCTGGGTGTTGTTGTTCAGCCGGCCCTGCCGGGGCATCAGGCACTTGCCCTGCACCCGCACGGTGCCGTCGGCCTCGACGCTCCACGACTGTGCGGCCGAGCCGTTGCAGGTGTACACCTGGACCGGATTGCCGTTGGTCGTCACACCCCACTTGTTGTCGAGGCACCGACCGTTCGAGTCAAGGACCTGCCCGATCTCGAAGGCCTGGGCCACCGGAGCCGTCGCCACCGCCGCACCGACGGGCAGGAGCACCGCGGCGAGGGCGGCGAGCACCCCTCGGAACCGGTTCCGCGACGACGTCCGACGCCCACCCGCATCTGCTGCCATCTGCAACCCCCAGTGCCGGGGCGGGTCCCACCAATCGGAACCGCACGAATTTCAAGATCGATTACGGGGGACGCTAGCAGTTGCGGTGATTCAACCCATGACAAATCTTCGCAAATTAGGACAACTCCCAATTTATGAGGTTCGACACATCACGAACCCTCGAGGAGCGTGACAGGTCAGCAGATGCGCCGTGGGAAGATAGGTTTGCCTAAACTTCCTTGGTCGCTCACTCCGAGCACCCTCGCACCGAGAAACGGAGATGCCCGTGCATGCGCTGGTCACCGGCGGCGCCGGATTCATCGGATCGACACTCGTCGACCGGCTTCGTGCGGACGGTCATCGTGTACTCGTGGTGGACGACCTCAGCCGGGGTCGCGAGAGCAACCTCGCCGCGGCCCTGGCCGACGGCAGCACGGATCTCGAAGTGCTCGACATCCGCCGCGAGGATCCGACACCGATCTTCACGCGCTTCGCCCCCGAGGTCGTCTTCCACCTCGCCGCTCAGATCGACGTGCGGGTGAGCGTCGAGGATCCGATCGGCGACGCCTCCACCAACATCCTCGGCACCATCGCCGTCGCCCGCGCCGCCCTCGCGGCGGACACCCGCAAGATCGTCTTCGCCTCGTCCGGCGGCGCCATCTACGGGTCCGCGGCCGTTCCCCCGATCGCGGAGACCACGCCCGTCGCGCCGGTCTCGCCGTACGCCTGCAGTAAGGTCGGCGGCGAGATGTACCTCGAAAGTTTCCGCGCCCTCCACGGCCTCGACTGCTCGCACATCGCCCCGGCGAACGTGTACGGCCCCCGCCAGGATCCCCACGGCGAGGCGGGCGTGGTCGCCGTCTTCGCGCGCGCCATGCTGGACGGAACCCCCACCAAGCTGTTCGGCGACGGTGGCAACACCCGCGACTACGTCTACGTAGACGACGTCGTCGAGGCGTTCGTCGCGGCCTCGGGGACCGCCGGATCCGGCATGCGGTTCAACGTCGGCACCGGAATCGAAACCAGCGACAGCGAACTGCACACGATGGTCGCCCGCGCCACCGGATCCACCGCCGAAGCCGAGTGGCACCCGGCACGCTCCGGCGACGTGCGCCGCTCGGCGCTGGACTCGGGCCTCGCGAGGAAGGTCCTGGGCTGGTCGCCGCGTGTGGACCTCGCCGAGGGAATCGCCCGTACCGTCGACTATTTCCGCGCCGAGCGCGAGACCGAAGCCCTCGCCGGCGGATGACCGGGGCCGCGCACAAGGGGACGCGCACGGTCACGGTCGGTCCGCTGGACGTCCTGCACAGCAGGTCCCGTGTCACCGTCGCGATCGGTCCCGTGGCCGTCCCCGACCCCGAGGTCGTCGCCGACCGCGTCCGTGCTCTCGTCGAGGCCGGTCCGCACACCCGCTTCGGGCTGCGGCCGTCGTCGACGACCCGCCGCTGGCTCTACGACCCGGCGGCCACTCCCGAGATCCTCGTCGCCGACCGCCCGGAATCGGCGGCGGAGCTGCTGCTGGATCCGTCCTTCCGTCCCACCGACGAACGCACCCGCATCGTGCTGGCCGGCGACCACGTCCTCACCGACCACAATCACGGGCTCGGCGAGGTCGAACTGACCCTGCGCTTCCACGCGGCGCTGCTCGGCGTGCTCGACCCGACGGACCCCGCCCTCTGGAAGGACACCCGCCGACGCGGATCCGGACTGCCCACCGCCGCGATCCGGGCCTTCGGCTCCGATCCGCGCCGGCTCTGGGCCCTGCGGCATCTCTACGGCGGGCGTACCGCCGGTTCCTCCGCGCCGGAGCAGCGCGACGAGATGCCCTGGGCTCCGTCGCGGGCGGGTGCGGTGGCGATCTTCGAGCACGACGTCCACGCGCGGCTACGCGGCTGGCGCGAGCAGAACGCACCGGGGGTGTCGATGTTCGCGGTCACCGCGACCGTCCTGCACCGTGCGCTGGGTGCCGAGGGGATCGATCCGGCACCGACGATCTCCGTCCCTTTCGACGTGCGCCGCTACCTCCCGGCGGGCCGGACACCGCTCGGCAACTTCGTCGCGGGTCTCGATTTCGAGGTCGGCACCTCGCCGTCGCCACGCGCGATCCACGACGCGCTGAACCACGCCGCCGCGACGGGCCGGCCGGTGGCCAATCTCGCGATGAGTTCGCTGCGGGCCCGGCTGGCCCTGCACCGCGGGATCGACTTCCCCTCGCCCGGGCACCGGCCGCGGTTCCCGCGCGCCCGCCTCCTCTTCTCAAGCCTGACCAAGTCGAGTCTGGGCCAGGGCCCCCTGGTGGACCGTCTGCCCTGGATCGACGCCGAACGACCCTTCTACGCCGCCTACAACGAACCGACGGGACCGGAGGGAATCACCTTCACCACCAGCGCTTTCGGTGATCGGGTGATCGTGGTGGCATCCTTCCACGACAACGTCTTCCCCGCCGACCGTGTGCGCGCGGCACTGCACCGCGCGACGACCGATCCGCTCGCCCTGCTCGGGCGGATACCCGATTTCCCGGATTCGGCCATTTCCCGCTAGGATAAGGCAAGCCTTGCCTACTAGGGCCGTGTTTGTCCCGTCCGCCGACCGACCCGGAGCTCCACGTTGACATCGAAGACCACTCCGGGCCTGCGGCTCGCCGTCGTCCTCTGCTGTTTCAGCGACGATCGTCGTGGTGAACTCGACCGCGCCGTGCGCGCTGCCCGTGGCCAGTTGTCCCCCGAGACCGACGAACTCGTCGTCGTCGTCGACCACAACGAATCCCTGCGGGACTGGCTCACCGACCGGTTTCCCGAGGGCGTGACGGTCGTCCCCAACCGCGAGGAACGCGGCCTGTCCGGGGCCCGCAACACCGGCGTCGCCGCGACCGAAGCCGACGTCGTGGTGTTCCTCGACGACGACGCGGCCCTGCGCCCCGGAGGGCTCGAGGCCGTGCGACGCGCCTTCGCCGACGACACCGTGGTCGCGATCGGCGGCGCCGTCCACCCCCGCTGGCAGAGCGGCGCGGCCCCCGCCTGGTTCCCCGAGGAGTTCGGCTGGGTCGTCGGCTGCGACTACCGGGGACTTCCCCCGGACGGCAGCGAGATCCGCAATCCCATCGGCGCCGCGATGGCGGTGCGCCGCGACGCCCTGCTGAAGGCCGGGGGTTTCTCGCACCGCCTCGGACGGGTGGGCTCGGTGCCCGCCGGCTGCGAGGAGACCCTGATGGGCATCGAGCTGCGGCGGCTGTTCCCCGAGTCACGGATCGTGCGGATCGAGGACTTCGCGGTCGACCACAACGTGCCGCGCTCGCGCGCGAACCTGCGTTACTTCACCGACCGGTGCCTGCACGAGGGCCGTTCGAAGGCGATCCTGTCCGCGATGGTCGGCGCCGGAGCCGGCCTGTCGTCGGAGCGCAGCTTCGTGCTGCGCACCCTCTCCACCGGCATCGCCCGCAACCTGCTCCGCACGGTCACGGGCACCCCGTCGGCGTTCACCCGCACGATCGTGATCGTGCTCGGCCTGTTCGTCACCGCCTTCGGCACCGTCTCGCGCACGCTCACCGGCGGCCGCCCGCAGGTCTCCCAGCCCGTGCTCGGACTCGCCGCCGCCGAGAGTCCGGTCACCGAGGACGAACTCGTCTCGGTGGTGATCGCGACGGTCGGACGCCCCTCGCTGCTCGACACCGTTCACGCCGTGCTCGCGCAGACGCACCGCAATCTCGAGCTGCTCGTCATCGACAACCGGCCGCAGCAGGGACTCGCCTCGGCCCTCGTCGCCGAGATCGACGACCCGCGTCTGCGTGTGGTGGAGGAACCGGTGCCGGGTGTCTCGGCCGCCCGCAACCGCGGCGCGGCCCACGCCCGCGGCCGCCTGATCGCCTTCACCGACGACGACGCCCGTCCCGATCCGGACTGGGTCGCCCACGCCGTGTCGACCTTCGCCGCCGACACGAACGGCGTCGTCGGCATCGTCACCGGCCGGGTTCTCGGTACCGCCGCCGCCACCGTCGAACAGGAATGGTTCGAGGAGGCGAAGATCTTCGACAAGGGCGCCGACGCCACGATCTGGGCGCTGCGCCACGAGGGCACAACCGACGAACTCGGCGCCTACGGTGAGCACGGCCCCTTCTTCCCCTTCACCGCCGGCGAGTGCGGCTCGGGCAACAACATGGTCTTCCGCAGGTCCGCGCTCGTCTCGATCGGCGGATTCGACGAACGGCTCGGCACCGGCACCCCCACGCGGGGCGGGGAGGACCTCGACGCCTTCCGCGCCGCGATCCTGGGCGGCTGGGCCATCGCCTACGACCCGCACGCGATCGTCCGGCACTACCACCGCGACAACATGGACGACCTGCGGATCCAGTCCTACGGCTACGGCACGGGCATGGCCGCGTCGCTGACCAAGCTGGTACTGTCCGGGCCGTCCGGCGCCTGGGCCGTCGTCCGCCGCCTGCCGCGCGGCCTGCACATGCTGCTCGCCCCGACCTCCGCCAAGAACGTCGACCTGCCCCGCGAATGGCCGTGGGAGCTGCGGCTGCGCGAGGCGTGGGGGTACGTGGCCGGTCCCTGTCTGTTCCTGCGGAGCCGCCGAGCGCGGGTGGAAAGGCTCGATCTGACGTGAAGGTGGCCGACACCCCCACTCCCCCGTTGCCGGACACGAGCGGCGTCGAGGGCGAGTTCCGGACGCCGGTCCGCTTCGGTTGGAATCCGCGTATCGCGCTGATCGTCGCGGCCGTCGTGTCGGCCGCGCTCGGACTGCAGACTCTCCTCGCAGCAACCGGTTCCGCCTCCGTGCTCCCCCTGCCCATCCGCGTACTGATCGCGGTGGCGGGCGCGGTGGTGATCCCGGGTGTGCCGGCCGTGGTCCTGCTCCGCATCCCGGGGCGGGCGCTCGGCGCCTCCCTGGCCGTGTCGGTGTCGCTGTCGACGACGCTGCTCGTCGCACACTTCGCGATGGTGCTCGGCCAGTGGCATCCGGTGTACTGGCAGGCCACGATCGCAGTCGGCTCCCTGGCTCTGTGCGGGATCGCCGCGAGGACCCTGCCCGTGCCCCACGTCTTCCCCACGCGGGCTACCGGGCGGATCGCGGTGATGACCCGGGAACGGGCGGGCAGCCTCGCCGCGCTCGTCGGAGCCGTGGTGCTGTTCGTGATCGCCGCCCGCGGCCTCGACTACGCCGCGGCCGGGCACTTCGGGATCATCACCGAGGTCGGCCCGTACTACCTCGCCGGTCTCGTGATCCTGTGCGCGACCATAGCCTTCGCGCTCACCCGCACCCGCGTCGACCACATCGTGATGGCGGTCGCCTCGCTCGTCCTCGTCACCTACACGACGATGCTCCTGCCCGTCGCGACCGGGCAGACCGCGGTCCCCACCTCCTTCGTCCACCGTGGCTTCATCGCCACGCTCGCCGAATCCGGTGTGCTCCCCGACGCCGTGGACGCCCGCTTCAGCTGGGCCGCGTTCTTCTCGGCGGGCGCCCAGATGGTGATCGCCTCCGGCATCCCCGATTCCGGTGTGTTCCTCGCCGGCGCCTCCCTCGTGCTCGGCGGGCTGCTGCTGTTCCCCCTCTACGCCATTGCGATCGTGGTGACCGGCCGGGTCCGCCTCGCCTGGCTCGCCGTAGTCCTCTACCAGCTGTTCAACTGGTACCAGCAGGACTACTTCGCGCCGCAGGCCGTGGCGCTGGTGCTGTACACGACGGTGCTCGCCACCCTGCTGTGGCAGCTGCGCAGCGCACCCCTGCCCGGCACCGGGCCGGGCCTGTGGAAGTTCGTGCTGAACGCACCGCGCCGGACCCCCGGACTGGTGCCCGGTTTCGGGCACGTCCGCACCACCGTGCTCGGCGGTGTCCTGTTGCTGGTGATCGGCGCGAACACGGTGACCCACCAGATCACCCCGATCCTCACGATCATCGCGCTGGCCTGCTTCGCGATCGTCGGCGCGACCCGCTACCGGACCCTGTGGCTCGCCGCCGGCCTCGTCTTCGCCGCGTGGTTCAGCTACGGCGCCACCGACTTCTGGATGGGGCACCTTCAGAACCTGATCGCCGAGATCGGCAACGTCGGCAACGCCGTCGAACGCGGTATCGGCAACCGTCTCTCGGGCGACCCGACCTACCAGAAGATGCAGTACCTGCGCATCGCGGCCTCCGGTGGGTTCGCGTTGGTCGCCTTCGTCGGCTGGATCCTGTCCCGGCACCGCCGGCCCTGGCTCGCAGCCGGACTCGTGTGCGCCGCACCGTTCTCGCTCGTCGCGTTGCAGAGCTACGGCGGCGAGATGATCATCCGGTGCTTCGTTCTGGCCTCGCCCGTGCTCGCACCGTTCGCGGCGCTGGCGGTCGCCACCCTCGCGGCCCTGATCCGGCGACACCTCCGGCGTGGTGACCGACCGCGGATCGGGACGACCGGACGCCGGGTCACCGTCGTGGCCGGCACGATCGCGCTGCTCGCCACCTCCCTCGTGCTGACGACGAACCGCGGTCTGAACGCGTCGTTCGAGGTGTCTACCACCGAGATGGTCGAGATCACCGACGAACTGATCGCCGAGGTGCCCGCCCGGTCGAAGATCATGCCGCTCAGCCACGCCCCGCATGCCGTCGGCCCGCGACGGATCCTCGATCCCACCGGTCCGGTCCTGATCTTCGTCGACAGCTACGACTGCCTCGAGGATCTCGCCGGCTGTGTGCTCGCGCGCAGCCCCGAGTACGTGCTCGTCACCACCCAGGGCACCGGAATGTTGCGCCTCCAGTACGGTATGTCGGAGGACTACATCAACTCCCAGTTCGCAAGGATCCTCGGCAGCGGGAAGTACGTCTCGATCTTCGATCACGACGGGACGATCGTGCTGCGCCGGATCGACGCCGCCCACCTCGACCTCGGAAGCTCATGAATCTGACCATCATCTCCTTCGTCGTCGCGGGCCTGCTCCTGGTCGCGGGCGTGGTCCTGCGCGAACGCCAGGTCCCCGCAAGCGGTTCCATCGGCCGCACCCGGGACGCATGGCTCGTCTCCGGCGCACTGGCCGTCTGGGTGATCGTCGCGGCGATCCTCACCCTCGTCCGATTCGGAGAACTCGCCGCATGATCGGTACACGGGCCGCTGCGTGCCTGACCGCCGCGTTGACCCTCGCCGCCGCGACGGCCTGTTCCACCGCGTCCGGCACGGCCGCGGGTGACTGCCCGGTCGCCGCGCAGCCTGCCGGCGGAGTGCCCCTGCCCGAGGGGGATCTTCCCGGCTGGAAGCAGATCTTCACCGACGACTTCGACCGCTGCGAACTCGGTGACTCGTGGGGCACCTACAGCGGCCAGCCGGGCGGCAATCCGCTGGGCTGGTGGGACGAGTCGATGGTGGGCGTGGACGGCAGCGTCCTCGAGTTGCGTTCGGTCCGAACCGATTCCGGATGGGTCAGCGGCGGGGTGTCGAACTACCCCGTCACGCAGACCTACGGGCGGTGGGAGATCCGGATGCGCGCCGACGTCAGCGACGACATTTCGTACCACATGCTGCTGTGGCCGCAGAGCGATCAGTGGCCGCCGGAGATCGACTTCGCGGAGAGCGTGGACGGGTTCCGGGACGAGATGTCGGCCTTCCTCCACTGGCGCACATCCGACGGCCGCGACAAGCACGGGGTGTCCACCTGGGGGAACTTCTCCGACTGGCACACCGTCGGTGTCGAGTGGGGCCCGGCGATCGTGCGTTTCCTGCTCGACGGTGAGGTCTGGGCGGAGGCCCATTCCGACGAGATGGTCCCCGACGTGCCGATGTGGCTGGGGATGCAGACCGAGGGCGGGTCGTGCGAGCGGCGCGTCGACTGGGGCCTGGCACCGTGCGCGGAGGAGTCGGACCTGCGCGCCGACGAGGTGTCCGTCGAGATCGACTGGGTGGCGGTGTACGCCCCGGACTTCGAGGTGCTCGAGCAGATGTACTACGACGGGGAATTCGCGCCCACCGAGTCCGCGATCCAGTTCACCGACCGCTGAGCGTCCCGGCGCATCCGGATCAGCGCCAGCACCAGCGGGACCACCAGCAGCACGGCGGAGACGGATTCGGCGACGACGTAGGCCTTTCCGAGCGCGACGAGACCGTGGTCGCCGATGAGCACCCAGCTGGCGCCGAGCACGATGGCGGCGTTGACGACCTGCACTGTGACCGCCAGCCGCAGCCGCCGCTGCACGCGGGCGACGGCGTTGTAGGCGAAGGAGACGACGGCGGGCACGAGCGCGAGCGCCGCCCAGTGCAGCAGAGGTGTTCCGGCGTCGGCGTATTCGGGTCCGACGATCCGCAACAGCACCGGACCGATCAGGGCGAACAGCATCACGCCACCGGTGGCGACGAGCCCGAGGATCGCGAGGAAACGGAGGGTGAGCTGCCAGGTGCGGTCGGCGTCGGCAGCCGCGGCGGCGACGTACGGTCCCATCAGCATGGCCAGCAGCACCACGACCGAGGTGACGAGCGACCAGGTGATCGCGAAATAGGCGTTGGCATCGGCTCCGAGACGGTCGATGACGATCAGCGGGAGCACGAGCGGTGCGAGCGCACCCACGACGTAGATGCCGTAGGCGCCGACGAGGAACTCACCGAGTTCGCGGCGGGGCGGCAGGTCGGAGCCGTCCGCCCGGCTCTCCTGGTGCCGGAGCCGTTGCCCGACACGCAGTCCGAGCAGCACCACGGCGACCGCGGCCGGCAGGATCCACGTCCACACGATCGCCAGGCGTGAGGCGGTGTAGGCGAAGAGGACGACCGCCGCGAGTTTGACCACCGAGTGGGCGACGTTCTTCGTTGCCGCCCAGCCTGCTTCGCGCAGGCCGACGGAGGTGTGGTCGAGCAGGGCGAAGGCCGACAGCACCGCGACGACGGCCGGGAAGAGCGCGGCGTCGAGCCGGCCGTGGAACATCTCCTCGATCGGGCCCCAGAACAGGAATCCGGCACCGAGGGCGGTCCCGAAACCGGCACCGACGAGGAAACCGGTGCACACCATCGACTTCGACCGAATTCCCGCCAGCGGCAGGAACCGTTCGAACAGTGCGCCGATGCTGAGATTGCCGAAGGCCGACAGCATCGTCGCGGTCGTGATCACCGCCGACGCCGCTCCCACTTCGGACGCCGGGTACAGTCGCCCGACGATCGCCCAGTAGGCGAGTCCCACGACACCCGTGACGAGGGCCGACACCGCGAGCGCCATGCTGTTGTGCTCGAGGCTCCGGCCCGTGGCCGGGGTTGCATCGACGACGTCGTCGATCCTGGGCGCAGTCTCGCCGATCGGGTCGCTGCCGGGGGCCGCGCCGGTAGGACTACCGGGCGCGGTCGCGGTCATGCCGTCAGCTGGCGGACGTCGGCACTCTCGGTGGCCTTGCGGATCTTCCGCACCTCACGCCAGTGCTTCCATTCCTGGCCGATGGTGCGCAACACGCGCATGCCGTCGCTGTAGGCGTTGAGGTTGCTGCGGCCGTGCAGGCGCGGCCCCTCGAAGCTGCCGACCTCGACGATCTCGAGGCCGCTGGTCGCGAGCCGGACGTTGATGACGGTCTCGATCTCGAAGCCGTCGCCCCACTGCGGACGCGTGTAGGAGGTGGGCGGCAGCTCGAGCAGCGCGAGATGCCTGCGCCAGAAGGCGTTGTAGCCGTAGCACAGATCGGTGAAGCCGGTCCGGAAGACGAGGTTGACCAGCCCGTTGAGGCCCTTGTTGCCGAGGCTGCGCAGAGCGGTGATGTCGGTGCTGCCACCGGGGGCGACGAAACGGCTGCCCTTGGCCAGATCGGCTCCGCCCACCAGCGCCTCCACGAAGCGCGGGATCTCGGCGGGGTCGGTGGAGCCGTCGGCGTCGATCATGACGATGATGTCGCCGGTGGCGGCCTCGAACCCGCAGGCGAGAGCGTTGCCCTTGCCGCTGCGCGTCTGCGTGACGAAAGTGGCGTCGGGCCACAGCTTCCGGGCGACCTCGACCGTGTCGTCGGACGAGTTGCCGTCCACGAAGACGATCTGGTCGATGCCGTCCGGCATGCGGTAGGCGACATAGGGAAGGTTCTTCGCTTCGTTCATCGCCGGGATGATGACCGACACCGTCGGGCGGTTCCCACCCTTCCCCGGCGCGGTGTCCGGGCCCCGCGAAGTCGTGTCGACGTCACCCGTATCGAACTGGTCCCCCGGCACTGCAATACTCAAGGCAATCGTCTCCACTCGGCACAGAAGAATACTGGTCGAAGCGTCGAGGCCGACGGCGCCGCCACCGCCGGTGGACGGGCGCCTGCGATTCAACGTCATTCGTACAGTAGATTAGAAACAAGGTAAGCCTAAGCAAAGCCCTAACCCCTTCCTGTGTCGGACATCACAGACATTTCGGGAGCCGGTCGCGGGCGACACAGGTAGAAGGAATCGCGCGTGCGTACTCGAGTGGCAATCATCGGCGCCGGCCCGGCGGGGCTCACCCTTGCCCGTCAGCTCGCCCTGCAGGGCATCGACTCGGTCGTCGTCGAGCACCGCGACCGCACCTACATCGAGACCCGCACCCGGGCAGGCATCCTCGAACAGCCGACGGTGACCCTCATGCACGAACTCGGCGCGGGCACCCGCCTGGCCGCGGAGGGCATGGACCACGACGGTTTCTACCTCCGCTTCGACCGCACCACCCACCATCTGGACTTCCACCGGCTCGTCGGCGGGCACGCGACCGTCTACCCGCAGCAGGAGCTCGTCAAGGATCTCGTCGCCCTGCGCCTCGAGGCGGACGGCCCCATCCTGTTCGAGACGAAGGCCGTCGGCATCGACACGAAACCGGACGGGGTGGTCGTGCACGCCGAGGGGCCCGGCGGGCCGCTCACCATCGAGGCGGACTTCGTCGCCGCATGCGACGGCTTCCACGGCATCGGGCGCACCCACATCCCCGAATCCGAGCGGGTCGAGGTGACACGCACCTATCCGGTGGCGTGGCTGGGCATCCTGGCCCGCACCGCGCCGGCCACCCCCGAGGGCATGTACTGCGCACACGAGGACGGCATGTCGCTGCACAGCATGCGCGGGCCCCACATCACGCGGCAGTACCTCCAGGTGCCGCCGGACACCGATCTGGAGGACTGGCCCGACGAGCGGATCTGGGACGAACTGACCCGGCGCAGCGAGAGCGTCGACCACCCGGAACTCGAGCGCGGCGAGATCTTCGACAAGTCGCTGGCCCCGCTTCGCAGCTACGTCTGCGAGACCATGCAGAACGGCCGCCTGTTCCTGCTCGGCGACGCCGCGCACATCGTGCCTCCCGCCGGAGCGAAGGGACTCAACCTCGCGGTCTCGGACGCGTGCGTGCTGTCCTACGCCCTCGGTGCGTACTACCGGGACGGCATCCGCGAGCACCTGGACTCCTACAGCCGCACCTGTCTGCCCCGGATCTGGCAGGCCCAGCACTTCTCCTGGCTGCTCACCACGACCTTCCACACCCTCTCGGACGATCCGATGGACCTGCAGTTGCGCCTGAGCCGCATGCGGCGGTGGGTGGAGTCCGAGGCCGAACAGCGCGCCCTCGGCGAGGTCTATCTGGGGTTGCCCTTCCCCACTCCGTGGTCCTACGCCTGAGAACCGAACGTCCGGGGCCGCGGCGGATCGGCGAGGGTGATGCCGAAGTCGCGGTGCAGGACCTCCACGACCTGCACGGAGTCGAGGTCGTGCACCGTGCGGGAACCACCCGCGGTGACGACGAGGCGGTAGCCGCCGTCCGGCGCGCACGACAGGGTGCGACGGGAGTCCGGGCCGGTGACCGAGCAGACGATCCCGCCGGTGAAGCGCGACCGCGGCGAAGTGCTGTGCCAGTGGGCCATCGCAACGAAGTCCGAGAGCGGACGCACCGTCCCGTCGGTGCGGTAGGCCGCCCCTGAGTCGAATCGCACCTCGATCGGTGTCCCCGCCCCGGGGTCGCCGTCGGTGATCTCCTCGACGAGCGCCTCCCCACCGAAACCGGCGTCGACGAGCCAGACCTGCCCGTCCGCGCGGACGACGACGGCGACGTGCCCCAGGGGCGGGCCCGGCACCCCCTCGGCGAGGACGGTGGCCCCCACGAGCCGGGCGTCGAAACCCAGCCCGCGCAGGACCCGGGCGAGCAGTCCGTTGAGTTCGTAGCAGATGCCCCCGCGGCGCCCGGTGACGAGCTTGGCCGTCAGCGCGGCGACGTCGAGGTCGACGGGGATCCCGCGGTGGATGTCGAGGTTCTCGAAGGGCACGGTCGCGATCTGGGCGGCGACGACGGCCCGGAGCAGGTCCTCGCCGACGGGATCCTCGGCGCGCTCGACCGGGAGACCGATCCTGCGCAGGTAGGCGTGCAGCTCGGCACCGGTCGCGGCATCCACGTCGCGTCGATCGTCCGGTTCCTGTACCCGAATCCGGACCTTCGAGACGAGTGGCGTAGATCGCACGGGACCCCCTATCCTCATCTCGGGCAGTTTTGTGTAGCCTACCCTAAGGTGTCGCCGGGGTTCCGACGGCTGCAGGCATCCCTGCCGAACAGGAGAGAATCGATGCGGACGCTATCCACACTCGCGCCCAAGCGCGTGGCCGGCGGTAAGTCCCTTCGCATGTCCCGCATCTGCGATCCCGCCACGGGACGCACCTTCATCGTGCCGATGGACCACTCGGTGACCATCGGCCCGCTCGGCGCCGCCGACCACGCGGACACCACCGTCGGCATCCTCGCGAACGCCGGCGCGAACGCCGTGGTCCTGCACCGCGGCCGCGCCCGTCACGTCGACCCCACCCACTTCGCGCGTATGGCGCTCATCGTCCACCTGTCGGCCGGCACCGAGCTCAGCCTCGACACCGACGCCAAGATCCTCGTCTCCGGTGTCGAGGACGCACTCCGGCTCGGCGCCGACGCGGTGAGCGTGCACGTCAACATCGGCTCCGAGACCGAACGCCGCCAGCTCGAGGACTTCGCCGCGGTCTCCCGCGAGTGCGAGACCCTCGGCGTCCCGCTGCTCGCCATGATGTACGCCCGCGGCCCGCGCCGTTCGGACCGCCCCACCGCCGCCGAGATCGCCCACCTCGGCGCGATCGCCACCGATCTCGGCGCCGACATCGTCAAGCTCGACTACACGGGCGCCACCGAGTCGATGCGCGCCGTCGTCGACAGCTGCCCGATCCCCGTGTGCGTCGCCGGTGGCGACCGGACCCCCACCGACCAGGCCGTCCTCGACCTCGCCGGTGAGATCCTCGACGCGGGTGTGGCAGGCTTGAGCTTCGGCAGGAACGTCTTCGGAGCGGAGAATCCGTTCGCGGTGGCGTCCGCACTGTCGGCCATGGTCCACGGGATCCGGACACCGACCCGCGCCGCCGACCACCTGGATCTCGAGCCCCGGCTCGAAACCGCCTGACGTCACTCCACAGCGCGACACCGACACGCACGCTACGAAGGGAATCCGTCCACCCATGGACAGCACAATCGTCACCGATCAGATCGTCCCGGTCGACGGAGCCGGCTCCGACACCCGCCGCGCACCCGCGAGCCGCGAGGGCCACTTCGCGTGGATCGACGTCCGCGACGTCGAGGAGTCGCAGTTCGACGCGATCGTGCAGGCCTCCCTGCACCAGCGTGTCGACGGTATCGTCGCCGACTCCGTCGAGGTCCTGTCCGACCTGCCGCCGACCGTGCGTCGGATTCTCGTGGTGAACGAGCCCGTCGCCGAGGACTTCCCGTACGACAAGGTCGACCTCGTCGTCGTCGGCGATCGCGCCCACCTGAACTCGAAGAACATCGGCCACACCCCCGATCGCGGTGTGCACGTGGTCGTCTCCGACGCCCCTACCCTGCAGGAGGCCTGCGAGGTCGTCCGCGAGGTGCCGTGGACGGTGCTGACCTTCACCGACCCGACGAAGATCCCCCTCGAGATCGTCATCGCCGCCGCCGAGAACTCCGGTGGGCGGACCGTCACCACGGTGACCGACGTCGAGGACGCCGAGAGCGTCAAGCTCGTTCTCGAGCACGGCTCCGACGGCCTGCTGCTCGCACCCCGCACCGCCGACGACGTCGTGAAGATCTCCCGCATCGTCGAGCACAAGCTCGACCGGATGGAGCTGTCCGAGCTGGTCGTGTCGAAGGTCGAGCACATCGGCATGGGCGACCGGGCCTGCATCGACACCTGCTCGCTCCTGGAGAAGGACGAAGGTTGCCTACTCGGCTCGTTCTCGACCGGAATGTTCCTGTCCTGCAGCGAAACCCACCCCCTCCCCTACATGCCTACCCGCCCGTTCCGCTGGAACGCCGGCGCCGTCCACTCCTACGTGCTCGGCCCCGAGAACCGCACCCGCTACATCAGCGAGCTGCAGGCCGGGTTCCCGATCCTGGCCGTGCGGTCGGACGGCAGCGTACGCGAGGTGCGCATCGGCCGCGTGAAGATCGAGAAGCGCCCGCTGCTGTCGATCACCGCGACCGCCCCGAACGGCAAGTCCGTCAACGTCATCACCCAGGACGACTGGCACGTGCGCCTGCTCGGCCCGGGCGGCTCGGTCAACAACGTCACCGAACTGAAGCCCGGCGACAAGCTGCTCGGCTACGTCCCCACCGAGGCACGTCACGTCGGCCTGCCCATCACCGAGTTCTGCGACGAGCGCTAGAGACCGACGAAGGAACGAACGAACAGCATGACGGTCGAGGACACGAACGCGCCCGACATCCTCTGGTACATCGGTGCGGTCGACGGCGAGGCCCCCTGGGACGCCCGCCACCGCTACCCGCAGTCCTTCGAGGGGATCCGCGAGCAGGCCCGTGTCCTCGACCGTCTCGGCTATTACGGGGCGCTCACGACTGCACGGGAACCGATCTCGCTGGTCGGCGACACCGAGCGGCTGCGGTTCGTGATTCCCGAGTATCCCGGCATCAAGCCCCCGGCCCTGCTCGCCGAGCAGGCGCAGGTGTTCGACCACTATTCCGGTGGTCGGCTGATCTACAACCAGGTCAACGGCGCCGACCCCGTGCTGGCCCGCTACGGGCGCTTCCACTCGAAGCAGGAGCGTTACGCGGTCTCCGAGGAGTACTGGACCGTCTTCAAGGACCTGTATCTCGACAGCACGGAGGAATACCACGGCCGCTACTTCGAGTTCGGTCCCCGCTACAAGCCGGCCATCCCCGGCCCCCGCCAGCCGGGCGGGGTGCCGCTGTGGGGTACCGGCGCGTCGCCGGAGGGCATCGCTCACGCCGCCGCGGTACTCGACGCCTACCTGACGTTCATGGGGCCGGCCGAGGACATGGGCAGGCTCTTCGACCGGGTCCGCGAGGCCGCCGCGGCGCGCGGCCGCACCATGCGATTCGGAGTGCTCGCCAGCGTCGTCGTGCGCGAGACCGAAGAGGAGGCGTGGGAGCGATTCGAATGGCAACTCGCCCAGACCGATCCGCATTCGGTGCTCGAGACGGTCGACCGTAACCTCACCAGCTTCCACTTCCCGCCCCTGGCGGAACTGAGCTCCGACGACCCGCAGGTGCAGGCTCGCATCGAGGCGCTGCGCGCCGGGCGGCTGCCCACCCGCAGCGAACTCGAGTTCGCCCCCAACATGGCGGCGGGTCTGACCACCTGGACCGCCGCGGAGCCCCCTTTCGACATCGCGGGCAAGGGCACCGGCAACTACCTCGTGGGCAGCGCCGACAACGTCGCCGCGCGGATCCGGGAGATGAGCGCGCAGCTGGGTGTGGACATCTGGATCCTGTCCGGCTGGCCGCTCGCCCGCGAAGCGGAGATCGCGGCGGAGCTGCTGTTCCCCCGCCTCGGCCTGCCGGCTCCGGCGACGACCGTTCGGGCGGCCGCACTGCGATGATCCCCGTCCACCCGATCGCGGACACCCACACCGTCCGCGATCGCTTCGTCCTGGTCGCGGACACCGCACCCGACGCCACCGCCGTGGTGTCCGGCGGCGAATCCCTCACCTACGGCGAACTTCTCGAACGGACCACCGACCGGGCCCGCGCGATCGTCGCGCGTGTTCCGGACCCGCGACAGCCGGTCGCCCTGGACACCGCGGGCGATCTCGACACGCTCGTTGCGCTCGTGTCGGTTCTGCGGTCCGGACATCCGCTGGTGCTCCTCGACTCCCAGCTCCCGGAGGACCGGCGCGCCGAGATCCACCGGCGCAGCGGCGGTCTCCGCTTCTCCCCCGCCGACGTCCGCTCGCTGCCCGCCGCGGACGTGCCGCTGCGGGACATCGGTGCCCGCGATCCGGTGACCCTGCTGTTCACCTCCGGTTCCACCGGAACCCCGAAAGCGGTGCGCCAGGGCCATCGCCTGTGGCTCAATCAGGCGGGCGAGTTCGGCGAACGCCTCGGGATCGGGCCGGGCGAGCGGGTGGGTCTGCCCCTGCCGCTCGCCTTCGGCGGTGGCATGGACGTCGTGATCTCGGCACTGCTGAACGGTGCCGCACTGCACGTGATCGACCCGCGGCAGACCGGCATCGACGCCGTCCCGGGCTGGCTCGCCGACACTCGTCCGACCACCCTGCACACCACCCCCTCGCTGCTGCGCTCGATCCTGAAGGTCTGCGGGCCCGACGTTCTGCGTGGTGTGCGCCTGGTGACCACCTGCGGGGAACCCGTCCACGGCGACGACGTGCGGGCACTGCTCGAGCGACTCGACGCCGGGAGCACCTACTGCAATCTGTCGGGCTCCTCGGAGACGGGGAACATCGCGTTCGCGGCCTACGACACCGGATCCGACGTCCCCGCGGGCATCCTCCCCGCCGGAGAACCGGCTTCCCGCAAGACCGTTCGCCTGGTGGACGAGGACGGCGCCGAGGTCGAGCCGGGCCGGATCGGCACCCTCGTGATCGAGTCGCCGTTCATCGCCGAGGGCTATTTCACCGACGCGGACGGTGTTCTCGCCGGCGACCCGGACGCCTTCGGCCGCACCGCGGATGGCCTGCCGGTCTTCCGCACCGGTGATCTCGGCCGGTTCGACACCGAGGGCCGTCTGCATCTCGTGGGTCGCCGGGACGACGCGGTGAAGGTTCGCGGTTATCTCGTCGAGCCGAACGAGGTCGCCGCCGCACTGCGGTCGCTGCCGAGTGTCGACGACGCGGTGGTGACCACGCACCGCGACGGCACCGCCGTCTCCCTCGTCGGATACGCCGCCGTCGACCCGGACGTGCGGGCGCCGTCCGAGGCGGACCTGCGCCGCGAACTGCGTGCCGCACTGCCCGTCTGGATGGTGCCGGGCCGCATCGTGCTGCTGCCCGCCCTGCCCCGCAACGAACGCGGCAAGGTGGACCGCGGCGCGCTGCCGCCCCCGCCCGGCCGTCCCGCCCATGTCGAGCCGGGCACCCGCACCGAACGCGATCTGGCGGGTATCTGGGCGGAGATCCTCGGGCTCGACAGTGTCGGCCGCGACGACGACTTCGTCTCCCTCGGCGGCGACTCGCTGCAGACCCAGCAGATGCTCGCCCGGGTCGGCGACCGCTTCGGGATCGAGACGTCCTCGGCGACCCTCGCCTACAACCCGACCCTGCGGCAGTTCGCCCGGCACATCGACGCCTCCGCACCCGGCAGCACCTCCGCCGCCACCGGAGCCGGATCGACCGGCTCGGTGCTGGTCGCGCTGCAGACCACGGGGACCCGCACCCCGGTGTTCGCCTTCGCCGGAGCGGGATCCACGGCGCTCGCACTGCTGCCGCTCGCCCGGGAGCTGGGACCCGATCAACCCGTCTACGGGTTGCAGGCGCGCGGGCTCGAGCGGCGCGGACTGCCGGACTGGACGATCCGGTCGGCCGCCCGCCGCTATCTGCGGCACATCCGGCGGATCCAGCCGCACGGCCCGTACTTCTTCGTCGGGCACTCGCTCGGCGGGGTGATCGCGATGGATGTCGCGCGACTGCTCGAGGCCCGCGGCGAGACCGTCTCGGCCGTCGTATGTCTCGACACGATCCTCGACGGCCCCCTCACGCAGGGCGGTCCCGAACTGCCCCGCAGGAGCGAGCCGGCACCGGCAGCACCGGAACCGGCGGAGCCCGCGCGCTCGAAGGCGGATCTGTGGCGCACCCGCGCGCGACTGCTCACCGCCGGGGTCGTGCAGTACCCGGCACGGACCCAGTGGTCGCTGTTCCACGAACTCGGACGACGCGTCGCCCTGATGCACCGCTTCCGCCCGTGGAACGGGCACCTCGAAGTGGTGATGGCCGAGGACAATCCGGACGATCCGCAGTGGTGGCCGGCGATCGCCCCGAACGTCGTGTCGGTCGAACGGGTGGCGGGCGACCACGTCGGGATGCTGCGCCCACCGCACGTCGCGCGCACCGCCGCGCACGTGCGGGCCGCCCTCGGGCGGGTGCGGCCGTGACCGTACGCGCCGCGGTGCTGATCCAGGCGCATCAGCATCCCGATCTGATCCGGGCCCTCGTCGACTCGCTGCGGCATCCCGCGATCGACGTCTACCTGCACATCGACGCGAAGGTACCGCTCGAACCGTTCGAACGTGCGGTGCCCGACGGCGGTTCGGTGACCTATCTGCGCGGCGACCGGCGGATCGACGTGCGCTGGGGTGGCCTGAGCCAGATCGAGGCGACCGTCGCGCTGCTGCGCGCCGCGCGGCACAGCGGGCGCCGCTACACCCGCTACGCCCTGCTCTCCGGCGCCGACCTCCGGATCGCACCGCTCGACGACGTGCTGCGCGCGTGGGATTCGCCCACCGAGTTCCTCCGTCTCGACCGGCGTCTCGCAGGTGCCGGTGTCCGGCCGCCTGCCCGGGTGTCGCGCCTGCACTTCCCCGACCACGACAACCGCGTGCTGCGGCGTCTCGACGGCCGCATCCCCCGCCGGGTGGACACCACGATCGACCTCTACCAGGGCTCCCAGTGGTGGGCGCTCACCGACGCGGCGGTCGACCACGTACTCGCCTTCCTCGACGCCCACCCGTCGTGGATACGGTTCCACCGGCACACCTTCGGTCCCGACGAGATCGTCGTCCACTCGATCGTCGCGGCCTCCCCGCGACGGGACCGGATCGCGCAGGACTTCACCGCGGCCACGGAGGAGGAACGCCACGAGGTCCAACTCCACGGGATGCACTTCGTCGACTGGTCGGATCTGCTGGCGACGAGTCCCCGCGTGCTGACGCCGGCGGACGCATCCCGGTTGCGCGCGTCGGGTGCGTTGTTCGCCCGCAAGGTCGAGCCCGCCACTGCCGCCCGGCTCATCGCCGCACTCGACGGGGAGACCGTCGCGTGATCGGCACGCTGCTGCGCAGGATCCGTGGCGGTGCCGCACCGGGACTGGAGTCGAACGCCGCGGCGCTCATGCTCTCCTCGCTCGCCACCGGTGTGCTCGGCCTCGTGTACTGGGCCGTCGCCGAAAGGTTCTTCGCCACCGCGGTCGTGGGCCACGCCTCCGCGGTGATCAGCACCGCGACGATGCTCGCGTCCATCTCGTGCCTGTCCCTGGGCGGGGCCTACCAGCGGTTCCTGCCCGCGGCGGGAAGGATGTCCGCGCGGTTGATCATCGGTGGGGGTCTCGTCGTCGGGGCGGTGGCACTGCTCCTGGGTGCACTGTTCGTCCTGCTCGGCCCGTCGAGCGACCGGTTGTTCCCCACCCGCACGGAGTCCGTCGCCTTCCCGTTCCTGGTGTGCGCTCTCGCGCTGTATGCGATCACCGATCCGGTGCTGATCGGGTTGCGCCGCGCCCGCACGGTCGCCGTGAAGAACATCGCGTTGTCGGTGCTGAAGATCGTGCCGGTGGTCGCCCTGGCCGGGACGGGGTCCGCGCTGGCGATGGCGGGGTCGTGGGGTGGGCTGGCGTTCGGTATCACCGCGGTGATCCTCGTCCGGGTGCTGCGGGCGGTGGTGCGCGAGCGCCGCGAGCTCGAGCCCGCTCTGCCCCCGACACGGGAACTGTGGGCGTTCCAGGGTGTCTTCTTCACGATGTCGCTGGTGCTCACCCTCACGCCGCTGGCGCTGCCGCTGATCGTGATGTCGGCGTTGGGACCCGAGCAGAACGCCTAT
>Ga0182741_1001704_pt1 | contig 27614 bp, 22 predicted proteins | sample eDN5th37CBELigOP_FD_128874 | JGI IMG/M metagenome (GOLD analysis project Ga0182741, IMG submission 128874) | Enriched Organic Plus compost microbial communities from Emeryville, California, USA - eDNA 5th pass 37_C BE-Lig OP (version 2) (version 2) ... | reverse complement strand
CTTGTCGTCGAGGAGTACCGTTCCGTCGTCGGCGGCAATCACGCCGCCGAGGATCTTCAGCAGCGTTGATTTCCCGGCTCCGTTCTCTCCGAGCAAGCCATGGATCTCACCGGGTCGTATCGTCAGAGAAACGTCACGAAGCACCGAAATGCCCCCGTAGCGTTTCCCAACCGACTGCAGTTCGATTGTCGGCGCTTGGACCGCGGTTGCTTCCGCAGTGCGCTGAGTCGTCATCCTTTTACCTCATTGTTTCGGTCCGACTCCTGAACGGGAGGGCACCGATCCTGACCGGTGCCCTCCCTCCCAGGCGGGAGTCCTACTCGTCGTAGCCGGACACGAAGCCCGCTTCCTCAAGCACTTCCTTGGTGCCGAGGGCCTCGCCCGGCGCAAGGCTCCGTTCGTCGGTTGCCATCGGAACGTCTTCGCCCTGAGCGTGCTGGATACCGTACTCAGCGGCCGTGTACCCGCCCTTAACAACATCGAGTGCGTACAGAGCGAACCACTCACCGTTCAGCACACGCTCGACGCCTGACTGGGGGCTGCCGTTTCCGATGAACTTGATCCCTGAGTCCGGTTCCGCCGCAAGCGTCGCGCCGGCGACGGCCTGCGACGAGCCGATGATGACGTTCACATCGGGATGCGCCTGCAAAATATCCTGGAATGCGGTGCGGCCTTCATCCTGGCTGTATCCGCCGGTCACGTTGGGCAGAATCTCGATGCCGTCGCCGCCGGACTTGAGCGTGTCGATCACCGCCTTGGTGCGCGCATTGTCGAGCGGCAAAGACGGGTCGCCTTCCATGTACGCAACCTGGCACGTGCCCGTCACCTCCTCACATGCCTCAAGACCGAGCTGGCCGAGCGTCTCCCCATTCGTCACGGGCGAGTCCACGACGCTGATTGCCCCGTCGATCTGCGGTTCAATACTCGTGAAATCCGGGCCGACCGGTACGAACTCGACGACGACGGTGATGCCGGCGTCAACGGCCTTCTGCAGCGGATCCTGCACCACAAGGTTGTCGTTCGCCTGGATGATGATCACGTCGTAGGTCTTGGCCGTCACCGCATCATTGATCTGCTGAGCCTGCAGCTGACCATCGAACTGGCCGTCGACGAAGGTGGAGGTCGCACCGTTCTCCTCGGCCGCCTGCTCGATCCCGGTGTAGGTCGCCTGGGCGAACGAGTTGGCTGCCGCGAACCCGAAGAATCCGATGCTGAGAGCATCGTCACCGTTGTCGCTAGCGGCAGCATCGTTGCTGCCCTGCGCACAACCGCTCAATGCAAGCGCACAGAGTGCGGCGGCCCCGAGACCGCTGATCAGTCGTTTTTTCATTGTTGGTTTTCCTCTCTGGTGGTATGACATTGCTGAGATGAGACGTGGCTGCGAACGCGAACTATCCGGTGTATCCGTAATGGCTTCGGGCGTAGTCCTCCGAGATGAAGCCGTTCTCGATATCGGATTTGATCGCCTGGGTGTCGCGCTCCGAAACACTGCCGAAACCGCCACCGCCGCTGGTCTGCAGTCGCACGACCTCGCCGGCCTTCGTGGGGCGAGCGTTAACTTTCAGCCGGTGCTCCTCATGGTCCGTCCCCGGGTTCACGATGACCCGGGGCCCGGAACCCTGCGACCCTTCGAAGAGACCCCATGGCGGCGTCTGCGACCGTTCGAACCAGAGCCCGAACACGCAATCGGCGAGAAACTCGTACTCGCGAATCACACCGTTGCCGCCGCGCCACTTGCCCGGCCCGCCGGTGTCCTGAGCGATGCGGTACTCGTTGATGCGGAACGGATACTTCGTCTCTACCATCTCAATCGGCAGATCCTGAAGTGAACCGTTAACGCTGTTGATGAGCGCGGACTCACCATCGGACCCTTGCCACGCGCCCCAGCCACCGAGAGTCGCCTCCATGGTGACCCAGTTGCGCCCGGTGCGAGGATCGAAGCCCGCGGTGTTGATGATCATCGAGTCACCGTGCGAGGCCGCCACGACACGATCCGGCATGGCGGTAGCGAGTGCCTTGGGCACCAGATCGATGAGCAATCCCAGGTGCGAAAAATACCACTGACAGGCCGCCGGACTGACAGCACCGAGCACCGACCCTTCGCGAACCTGAGTGGTGAGCGGCCGGAACGAACCACCGTTGGAGTTCGAGTGGGGGCTCACAAGCAGTTTGTAACCGACGCGAAGCGCCGAGATGGCTTGTGCGATGCCACAGTTCACCGGACCCTTGGTCTGGTCGGCCGACTCCGTGACATCGAAGTCGATGGACTCGCCCGCTACGGTGACCTTGAGCTTGATCGGGATCGTCTGCTCGAGATCGATACCGTCGTTATCGAGCACACCCTCTGCCTCATAGACACCATCGGGAATGTTCCTGACGACCTCTCGCTCGAGCTCCTCAGTCTGGCGAAAGATCTCGTCCCGCGCGGCTTCCACCGTTTCGAGTCCATACCTCGCGACAAGCTCTTGCATGCGCAGCGTCCCCATGCGCATGGCCGCGATCATTGCATGCATGTCACCAATGGTTTGGTACGGGAAACGCACATTCGTCTTGATCAGGTCGACGACGGAGGTCTCCTCACCGCCTTCGATGAGGCGAACCGGCCCCATCCGAAACCCCTCTTGAAAGATGTCTACCGAGTCCATCGACCCACCGACATCCTTCGACCCCATATCCATCCAGTGGGCGCGTGTCGCCGAGAAGCCTGAGAGCACACCATCGACGAACACGGGGCCGAAGATGGTCACGTCGTTGAGGTGTGTACCACCGAGATAGGAGTCATTGAGAATCCAGATGTCTCCTTCTTGCCAGACGTCACGGCCGTACTTCTCCTCAACGGCCTTCGAACAGGTCTCGAGGTTGCCGAGGAACAGCGGCAGCCCAGCTGACTGCCCGAGCACCTGATGCTGCGCATCGAGCAGCGCCACCACGCAGTCGCCGCCCTCATACAGGATCGGAGAGTAGGCGGAACGGATCAGCGTCGCGTTCATGTCGTCAGCAGCACTGGTGAGTGCGTTTCGAATGATCTCGACAGTGACCGGATCAACGCTTTGCAGATTTGCGGTAGGAGTCATGTTCAGGCTGCCCTTTCGACTTCGAGGTTGCGGATGATGAGGGCCCCGTGCGGATCCACGGTCACCGAGAAGTTCGGTGGCACCACTGTCGTTGCGGTGGTCTCGACGATGATCGCCGGGCCCTCGAGACGGTGACCCTCGCGTAGCTCGTCACGGTCGACGACGATCGCATCCTGCGTGACCCGATCGAAGATCACCGGCTGCACCGTGTGCGGGAAGTCCTGGGATCCCGCCGATTCGATGTGACTCTCATCGTTGCTATCCAACTCACCGATGACGCGAGTGCGCAGGGTAACGATCTCGATCGGAGCTCCATAGTTCGCGTGACCGTAGCGCTCCTCGTACTGCTTCGCGAAGCGCTTCGACAAAGTATCGAGGAAGCCCGGCTCATTGGGTTCTTCCGCCGACATGAGCGGCACCGTCAGGAAGAACTCCTGCATCTGGTAGCGCACGTCAACCGCGTGCTCCGCTACCCGACGGTCAGCGGAAATGCCCTCGCTGTCGAGCGACGCGATCGCCTCGCTTTCGATGCGCCGCAGGGTACGGCTCATATCGGCGACATCGATGTCTTCATCGACGAAGAAGTAGGGTTCGGTGAAATCCTTGCGAATGTTGCCTTGCAGCATGCCCCAGGCCGAGAAGGCACCGGGGAAGCGCGGCACGACGGTTTCGGCGATACCCAGTTCCTTCGCGAGGAAGACCGCATGCATCGGGCCCGCCCCACCGAACGCGACCAGAGCGAAATCGCGGGGTTCGATGCCGCGCGACACCGTGATCGTGCGAATCGCCTGGGCCATCTGCGAGTTGGCGACGTCACAGATGCCCTCCGCAACTTCCTCAACGCTGAGCCCAAGTTGTTCTCCGACCGTAGCGAGCGCCCGACGAGACGCGTCGATGTCGAGCTGCATTTGCCCGCCAGCGAAGTTCTCTGCCGCCACGCGTCCGAGCACAAGATTTGCATCGGTCACGGTGGGTTCCGTGCCACCTCGGCCATAACATGCGGGTCCAGGGTTGGCTCCCGCAGAGCGCGGGCCGACCCGAAGCCCGCCGGCTTCGATCCAGGCCACCGACCCGCCGCCGGCCCCAATCGTGTGAATGTTCACCACACTCATGAGGATGGGTTGCCCCTCGAGCACCGCCTCAGTCGAAACATCCGGAACGCCGTTCACCACCAGCGACACGTCGAACGATGTACCACCCATGTCTACGCCGATGAGGTTGTTCGTCGACAGAGATTCGCTCAGTTTCTCGCCGCCGATTGCGCCGCCCACAGGGCCCGATAGCAGGGTCTGCAGCGGTCGCTCGCGCGCGGAGCGAGCAGTCAGCACACCCCCGGACGACTGCATGATGTGCAACGGCACGCTGATCCCCCGAGCTTCAAGCTGCTCCTCGAGATCGCGCAGATAGTTGCGTACGACCGGCCCGGTGTAGGCCTCGACCACAGCAGACGAGGTCCGCTCGTACTCGCGCCACTCCTTTGCAGCCTCGTGCGACAGTGAGATTGTGAAGTCCTCACCGAGTTCCTCTCGAAGGATCTCCCGAACACGGAGCTCGTGCGCCGGATTCTTGTAACTGAAGAGTAGAGCTACGGCGATGGCCCCGTAGTTCTGGTCCTTCGCTCGTTGAGCCGCGGCGCGCACAGCTTCCTCATCGAGCGGACGAAGCTCGGAACCGTCGTACTGAAGTCGCCCCGGAATACCCACCACGTCTTTGCGCTCGAGCAACGGAGTCGGTTTGCGGTACTGCGCGTTGTAGAGTTCGTGGCGCGGTCCCCGCGCGATGTGATAGGTGTCTTCAACCCCATCAGTTGCTAGCAGCAGCACGGGGACGCCGCGACGCTCGAGGAAAGCGTTGAGACCCTGCGTGGTGCCGTGTACGACGAACTCGATCTCGGAGAAGTCGTCGACAAGCGAGTTCAAACCCTCGATGACTCCGAGGCTCAACTCTCCCGGTGTGGTGGAAGCCTTGGTCGCCCTGAACTCGCGAGTTTGATTGTTGTACGTCACGATATCGGTGAACGTGCCGCCGATATCCATGGATACCCTGTACTTTTTCAATAGATGCCTCCTTTGGCTTCCTGCGGTCAGGACTAGTTGCAACGAAGTTACGCAAGTCCGATTCGCGCCTAGCGGGCAAAACGCACACGGTTTTCGAGGGTGGATGAGCACTTCGCACTTTGCGAGCGCGGAGCTCCCTCATAGGCTCAAAAAATGACAGCAAACGACAGCCGCAACCTCGGTACATTCAGTTCGGCCCGCGTCGCGAACGGGCTTGTCTTCACCTCGGGCAAAGTGGGTGTCGATGAGCGCGGTGTGCGGTGTGAAGAGTTCGGCGACGAGGTACGCGCAGCGATTGCTGACCTTGCGGCGACGCTCGAGGAGTTCGGTTCGGGTCTCGATCAGCTACTCCAAGTCCACTGCATTCTGAGTGACATGAGCAATTTCGACGAGTTCAACCGCATCTACACCGAGATGATCCCTGAACCGGTGCCGCCTCGGTTTACACACGGCGGTGCACTGGTGCAGAACTTCCGCTTCGAGATCGTCGGAATCGCGGCCGTCGGCTAATTCAGGCTGAAGCGTTTCGACAAGCAACCGACACAGCTAAAACGCAGACAGACGCGTCGTACCGATCGGCTTCGAGCCACCGGCACTACGCGTCTGTCTGCGTTTAGGAAATTGGTGGGAGTTTACGCGTGCGAAGGCTCTGCGGCGCGTGCAGGATCCTCTGCGGCCCGTTCCGCCTCCACCTCGGCGAGTGCGGCCTCGCTGGCCTCGTCGGCCTCATCGAGTCCGCGACCCTCGGCGTCGCTGTTGTCGAACACCTGGCCCTTGCGGGGCGCGTTGTACAGGTCGAGATCGATAATGCCCTCGCGCTTCGCGACGATGGTTGGCACGAGCGCCTGGCCCGCGACGTTGAGCGCGGTGCGGCCCATGTCAACGATCGGGTCGACGGCGAGCAGCAGACCCACGCCCTCGAGCGGCAGACCAAGGGTGGACAGGGTCAGCGTGAGCATGACGGTCGCGCCGGTGGTGCCCGCGGTCGCGGCGGAGCCCACGACCGAGACGAGCGCGATCAGCACGTACTGAATGATGGTCAGCTCGATGCCGAAGAACTGCGCGATGAAGATCGCGGCGACGGCCGGGTAGATTGCGGCGCAACCGTCCATCTTGGTCGTCGCGCCGAGCGGCACCGCGAACGAGGCGTAGCTGCGGGGCACTCCGAGATTGCGCTCGGTCACTCGCTCGGTGAGCGGCAGCGTGCCGATGGACGAGCGGCTCACGAAGCCGAGCTGCACCGCGGGCCACACCCCGGAGAAGTACTGCTTGATCGAGAGCCCGTGCGACTTCACCAGGATCGGGTAGACCACGAACAGCACGATCGCGAGACCGATGTAGATCGTTGCGACGAACCAGGTGAGCGAGCTCATCGTGTGCCAGCCGTAGGAGACGACCGCGTTTCCAATGAGGCCGATGGTGCCGATCGGGGCGAGGCGGATGATCCACCACAGCACCTTCTGGATGATCGCGAGCGCCGACTCGACGACCTTCAGGAACGGTGCCGACTTCTCGCCGAGCTTCAGCACGGCAATGCCGATGGCCGCGGAGATCACGATCACCTGCAGCACGTTGAAGTTCGCGCTGCCGCTGAGCGGGTCGTCCCCGCCGCCCGAGACGCCGATCTCGAGCCCCAGGAAGTTACCGGGAACGAGGCCGGCGAGGAAGTTCCACCAGGTGCCGACCGAGTGCGGCTCGCCTGCTTCAAGTTCCGTCTGCGACGCAACGGCACCCGGGCGCAGCACCAGGCCGAGCACCATGCCGATCAACACCGCGATGAGCGCCGTGATCGCGAACCAGAGCAGCGTCTGCCCGGCGAGGCGCGCCGCATTGGTGACCTTGCGGAGCCCCGCGATGCTCGACACGATCGCAGTGAAAATGAGCGGTACCACGGCGGCCTTCAGCAGCGACACGTACTTCGAGCCGATCACGCCGAGCGTGGCTTGCAGCCCGTTCGCGTTGCCTTCGGCGTCGGGTCCGATGCTGAGTGCGATCCAGCCGAGCACGACACCGACGATGAGGGCAGCGATGATCTGCCAGCCGAATGAGGTCATCCAGCCGGGTAGTCGCCGGGTCTTTCGCGGCGTTTCGGTGGTTGCAGACACGTCTGTTCTTCCTTTCGCAGTAGGGAGGGACGGCCCGCGGGATCCTCGTCGAAGACCGACGAACCTGCGGAATCAGGTGATCGCGGCGAGCCGAACGTGGAACAGCTTAACAGAAACATTCACTTCCGTTATGCCTGCAATTATGGGTTGTGACAAATTGTTGCGTCAACTAAATCCGCGGGTGCGCGGAGCGGGCACCCGGGTGCGGGTGCCGCACGGGTGCGCGGCGCGGCTGCGCGGGTGCGCGGTGCCGCACGGGTGCGCGGGTGCGGGTGCGCGGCGCGGGTGCGCGGGTGCGCGGCGCGGCACAATGCAGCGAGCCCCTACGATCCCGCCGTGCCCCTACAGTCCTGCGGCGCAGGATCGTGGTGACGGAGCGAGATCGTAGGGGCGGACGGTGCGCCGCGAGCGGAAGAGCGGAGCGTTCGCAGCGAGCGGGCGCGCCAGCAGAGCCAGCCGCAGCGCGCCGAGCGGAAGACCGCGGCAGCGGAGCGTGCGCGACGGGCGGAGGCTAGACCCGCCGCCCGGCCTGGATCACCGCGACTCTCGCGTCGAGCTCCCAGAGGGCGGAGGGATCCTCGACCGGGTTACCCGAAAGCACCACCGCATCGCCGTACGCGCCCGCACCGAGGTGCCCCGCGCGGGCGTCCCCGATCAGCGAGGCGTTCGACTCGGTCATCGACCGCAGCGTCTCGACCACCCCGACGGCCTCGACCTGCAGGGCCACGCCGCGCAACTGGTCGTCCTCGAGGTCGCCCATCAGGTCACTGCCGAATCCGACGGTCACGCCGGCTTCGAGTGCCAGCTGCACGGCGTGCTGCCCCTGCGAGAGCACCTCGCTGTTCTTGGCGAGGGACGTCGCGTTCAGCCCGATTTCTGCACCACGGCGGTCCATCGCGTCGTAGGCCGCAAGGGTGGGCACGAGGATCGCGCCCGCCGCCGCCATGCGCTCCGCGGTTGGCGCGTCGATCAGGTTGCCGTGCTCGATCGAACGAACACCGTTCTCGATCGAGTGGATCACTGCCTCGGGCGAGTAGGCGTGAGCAGCGACGTAGCTCCCCTGGCGACCCGCCTCGGAGCTGACGGCGCGCAACTCTTCGGGCGAGTACTGCGGCACCCGGATCGGGTCGGTCAGCGAGAACACCCCGCCCGAGGTCATCACCTTGATGGCGTGCGCACCGGTGCGCAGGCGGTTTCTCACGGCCAGGCGGAGCGCGTCCACCCCGTCGACGAGTTCGCACATGTGCCCGTGCGAGAAGCAGACGTCGACGTGCGCGGCGCGCGGGTCGCCGTGCCCGCCGGTCTGGCTGAGTGCCGGCCCGGTGAAGAGGTAGCGCGGGGATGGGAAGAGGTCGGCCTCGATGGCTCGGGCCAGCCCGATGTCGCCGCCGGCCACGTCGCGCACGGTCGTGAATCCGCGTCGCAGGGTGCGCTCGAGACGCCGCGTGGCGTTGATCGCGGTGTAACTGAGCGGCCCGCGCTCGTTCTCGAAGCCGTCCATGCTGGTCGCGTAGGCGTGGAAGTGCGCATCGATGAGACCGGGGATCACCCAGCTGCCCGACGCGTCGAACCTGCGCGGTTCTGCGCCCGCGGGGAGCGCGTCCACGACGCGGCCCTCCGAGATGAGGAAGTCGCGTGCTTCGAAGCCGCGCTCCGCGCCTGCCCAGACCTGGGCACCGGTGATTACGAGTGTGTCTGTCATGCCTACCATCATGCCTGTCCGTTCCATGCTCGTGCGACCGCGACGGCCGTGCGCACACCGTATCCGGTGGCCTGGGGTCCGTCCGGGGTCATCGTCAGCGCGGGACCCGCGAAATCGACGTGCGCATACGGGATCTCGGACTCGACGAACTCGCCGAGGAACAGCGCCGCGGTGATCGCGCGCCCCGTGTCGTTGAGGGGGTGATTGCGCAGGGTCGCCCCCGGCGCGACCGACCGCAGGTGCTTCGCGTACCGCGTCGCCCACGGCAGAGGCCACATCTCCTCCCCCGCTTCCTCGGCTGCGGCGAGCACGAGGTCGCCGAGCTCCCGGTCACGCCCGAGCATGGCGGCGATCTCGCCACCGAGCGCCACCACGCTCTGGTACGTCAGGGTCGCGAAGCTCACCACGGCGGCCGGCCGCGATTCGCACAGCAGCGCGAGGGCATCTGCGAGGATCACCCTGCCCTCGAAGTCCGTGTCGACGATCTCGAGGCCGAGGCCCTTGCGGGTGCGCACCACGTCGCCCGGCCGTGCGGAGTCGGGACCGGGCACGTTCTCGACGAGCGGCATCGCCGCGTACACCGGCCCCTCATGGCCGGTCTCGCCGAGCACGAGCATGGCCGAGAGCACGGTGGCCGCTCCGGCGCAGTCGGTGTGCATCGAGTACATCGCGGTCGGCGACTTGAGCGACAGCCCGCCCGAGTCGAAGGTGACGCCCTTGCCGGCGAGGGCGAGCGCCCCCTCGGGCGGGTTCGCGGCGTCTCCGCCGATCCACAGCTCAAGGAGCGCAGGGGTGCGGCTCGATCCTGAGCCGATGGCGACGATCCCACCGAACCCCTGCTCGGACAGCTCATCAGCGTGCCGGACGCGGGCGTGCACCCCGACCTCTGCGGCCAGGCGCACAGCGTGCTCCGCGAACTGCTCGGGCGACAGGTGGTTCGCCCTTGCGTCGGTGAGCGCGGTGGCAAGCGCGACCCCGCGCGCAATCGGTTCGGCGGTCTCGTCGGCCCGCAGGTACTCGAACGTCGGCTCAGACAATGAACTCTCCTTGATCTTGTTCCCCGGCCCGCGGCTCAGGGTGGTCAGCGGTGCGCGGCTTGGCTAAGTCCCGCGTGGCTGGGCCACGCGCAGTGCGACTCGGCTAGGCCCCGCGCGGTTCGGCTAGGCGCCGCGCAGTGCGGCCGTCGCCTCGACGTCGACCTCGAACGACTCCGAGACCGCGACCCCGTAGTCTTCCCGCGCCGACTCGAACGAGACGAACCCGTTGCGCACGTCGTGGGCCACCGCTTGCGGGTCGCGTTCGAACGGGTTGCCGTAGCCGCCGCCACCGCCGGTCGCGTTGACGAGCACGTCGCCGTCATCGAGCAGATTGTAGCTGCCGCCCTGCACCGACTCCCGCGGGGTGCCGGGGTTGAGGATGATGACGTTCGGTTTGCCCGGCTTGCCGCCGGCGATCGGCCACGGCTCGGTCTTCGTCTTGTAGACGAGGGCGATCGCCGTGGATGGGGCGGTGAAGCGGTAGGTGCGGCTCACGCCGACACCGCCGCGGAACTTGCCCGCGCCTCCCGTGTCGGGCCGGTAGCCGTAGTGGTCGATGATCATCGACGACTTCGTCTCGAGCACCTCGACCGGGTTGTTGCGGCAGCCCGGCTCGGACAGGTGCATGATGCCGTCCTCACCGTCGTGGGTGGCCGTGCCACCGAAGCCGACGGCCTCGTTGGTCGCCTCGTGCCAGTACTCTCCGGTGCGCTTGTACCCGAGCCCCATCATGGAGCAGACGTCGCCGCCGGAGCACGCCGGAATGATCTCGGGCATGCCCTGCGCGAGCGCCTTGAGCGCGACCTCGCCCGCGAGCAGGCCTGTCCACAGGGTGAACGTCGGCTGCGGCGGAACAGCGTGCATGACCGATCCGGGCACCGTGATCACCTTGAGCGGCGCGAAGTTGCCCGCGACGACGGGTGAGTCGGGGGTGGTCAGGGACTTGAAGACGAGGCTCGACAGCGCCTCGGTCTCACCGCGGGGCACGTTGATGGGGCCTTCGACGTTCTCGGCGCTTCCGGTCCAGTCGATGATCATCTCGTCATCGGTCACGGTGACGGTGCACTGGATCTTGATCAGGTCGTCCTTGTTGATGCCGTCGTCGTCGATGAAGTCGACCGCCTTCCAGGTTCCCTTCGGGAGCTTGGCCAGGCCGATCCTCGCGAGCTTCTCGCCGTGCTCGTTGATCGTCGCCATCGCCTGCTTCAGGGTGTCGACGCCGTACTTCTTGGCGATCTCCTGCGTGCGGCGCACGCCGGACACGCACGCCGACACCTGCGCCTGGATGTCGCCGATCGTGTGCTTGGGCATGCGGCTGTTGAACCGGACGATGTTGAAGACATCGTCGTTCTTGACGCCGCGCCGGTAGAGCTTCGAGGCGGGCAGCACGAGGCCTTCCTGCGAGCGGTCGGTCGAATCGAGCACGTAACCGGGATCCTTCTGGTGCAGGTCGGTGAGGTGCACGCGGCACGACGCGAAACCGATGAGTTCGTCGTCGACGTGAATCGGGGCGAACACGAGCGCGTCGAGGGTGTGCGCGCTCGACCAGTAGGGGTAGTTCAGGATGAACACGTCACCCGGCTCCATCGCGTCGCGGCCGAGGAACTCCAGGGAGTGCTTGATCCCTGCGTCGTTGCCGCGGGTGAAGATCGCGATGCCGGGAGCGTCGGCGATCACGTCGCCGTTCGCGTCGTGCAGGCCGATGCCGTAGTCGTGGATCTCGTACACGACCGTGTTGTAGGCGGTGCGGCAGAGGTTGCGGGCGATCTCTTCGGCGGCAGCCAGTAGGGCATGCCGGATAATCTCGGTGGTGATTGCGTCGGTCACGTTATTCTCCCTTCTGACCGTGCTGAATCGAAATGATGAGCTCGCCGTACTCGCCGACCTCGAGCCGGTCGCCGGCGTGCAGCACGGTCGTCGCGGTGTGCTCGGTGACCACGGCCGGCCCGTCGATGACGTCCCCGGCGAGCAGTTCCTCGCGCGCGACGAGGCGGTATTCCGCGGTTTCGTCTCCGGCGAGGGTCACGACGCGGGTGCCGAAGCTGTAGCTTTCGCCCTCGGGCCGCCGCCGCGCCTTCGGAAGTTCGGGCTTCTCGACCACACCGATCGCGTTGAGCCGCAGCGTGGTGATCTCGATCGGGTCGTCCATCGTGTGCCCGTACTGGCGCAGGTGCAGCCGGTCGAACTCCTCGCGAATTCCGATGCGAGGATCGTCGCTGCCCTCCGGGTACGGCACCGTCACCGAGTGCTCCTGCCCGGAGTACCGGACCGCCACGACCCGGTGGAACTCGCGGCGCTCGGGCGAGAAGCCCTCGGTCGCGAGCACCTCGGCGGCCTCCTTCTCCATGTCGGAGAACAGCAGGTCCGCGGCCGCGGCCTCCATGGTTTCGAGCGGCTGGATCGCGGTGCGGGAGTAGTCGTGCTGCACGTCGGCCATCAGCATGCCGAGCGCCGAGAACGCGCCCTGGCCCGGCGGCACGATGACCTCGGGAATGCCGAGTTCGCGCGCGACGTCGACCGCGACGAGGCCGCCGCCACCACCGAACGACAGCAGCGCGAAGTCCTTCGGGTCGTGGCCGAGCTCGATGGTGATCGCGCGCACCGCGCCGACGATCTTCGTGTTCGAGATCTGCACGATACCGCGCGCCAGCTGCGTCTCGGAGAGGCCGAGGTGCTGGGCGATGGGACCGAGCGCGGCGATCGACTTCTCACGGTCGAGCGTCAGCTCGCCGCCGAGGGGCGTGTCGGTGCCGAGGTAGCCGATCGCGAGCGCGGCGTCGGTGAACGTCGGCTCGGTGCCGCCCCTGCCGTAGGCGGCCGGGCCCGGCATCGCGCCGGCGCTCTTCGGGCCCACCTGCAGGGCACCGGCGTCATCGAGGTAGGCGAGGGAGCCGCCGCCCGCACCGATGGTGTGGATGTACAGCGACGGGGTGTTGATCGGGAGGCCCTCGAACTCGGCGCCGTGGTACAGCACTGGCGCGCCGTTCTGCACGAGGGAGGCGTCGAGGCTGGTGCCGCCCATGTCGATGGTGATGAGGTTCGGGCGACCGATGAGCTTCGAGAACGCCGCCGCGCCGACGACGCCGCCGGCCGGGCCCGACAGGATCAGGTTCACCGGCTGCTCGCGGGCCGCAGAGGCCGTCATCGCGCCGCCGCCCGAGCGGGACATGAGGAATCGGCCGTTGAACCCGCGGCGATCGAGTTCGCTCTCGAGCGCGCGCAGGTAGCTGCGCATGATCGGCTTGATGTACGCGTCGAGCACCGCGGTGCTGGTGCGCTCGTACTCGCGGTACTCGCGCGACAGCTCGTGCGAGAGCGTCACCTCGACCCCGGGTGCCTCCTCGTGCAGGATCTCGCGCATCCGAAGCTCGTGCGCCGGGTTGCGGTAGGAGTGCAGGAAGCCGACCGCGACCGACTCGTAGCCGCGCGATGCGATCTCACGCGCCACCTTCCGGGCGTCCTCGTCGTCGAGCGGGGTGACGATCGAACCGTCGAAGTAGCTCCGCTCCGTCACCTCGAAGGTGTCGTACCGTTCGAGCAGCGCCGCCGCCTTGCGGTACGTGATGTCGTACATGACCTTTCGGTCGGTGCGGCCGAGCAGGTACACGTCGCGAAAGCCGCGCGTGGCGATCGTCGCGATCTTGGCACCCGTGCGCGTCAACAGTGAGTTGAGTCCCAGCGTGCTGCCGTGGTTGAACGTCTCCACATCGGCGGGGTTCGCCTCAGCCTTGTCGAACGCGGACAGCACACCCGAGGTGGGCTCCGATGGGGTCGTCGGCACCTTCTCGAATCGCAGCTCACCGGTGTCGGGAACCAGCTTCACCACGTCGGTGAAGGTTCCTCCCACGTCAATGGCGACTCTGACGTTTTCAGGCATGTCAAATATTCCTTCCGAATTTCGGTTCCTTCGACTCATCGGTCGAGTGTGTGCGCGAGGCCGGAACACGGACTCTCGCGAGTTTTCAAGGCTGGGCCCTGGGTTGATCCCTAGCGCTTCTTCTGCCCGGCGGCTGCCAAACCGACCGCGGCGAGAATGATGACGCCGGTGACCGCGTCCTTCAGTTGCGGGTTGAGGTTCATCAGGTCGAAGCCGTTTCCGATCAGGGCGATCAACAGCACACCGGCCAGGGATCGCCACACGGCACCGACACCGCCGTAGATGCTGGTGCCGCCGAGCACGACCGCGGCGATGGAGCTGAGCTCGAGCCCCGCCCCCGACAGGGGCTGCCCCGAGGCGATGCGGGAGACGCCGATCGCGGCCGCGACGCCGGCGGCCAGGCCGCTGAGCGTGAACACGATGATCTTGGTGCGGTTGACGTGGATGCCCGAGAGCTCCGCCGCCTCGGGGTTGCCGCCGACCGCGAACACCTTGCGTCCGAACACGGTGCGCGTGAGCAGCACCCAGAAGATCGCCACCGCGACGACCATCACGAAGATCGCGATGAAGATGCCGCCGACCCGGTCGCGCCCGAGCACCGTGAACCCCGCGGTCGTGACGGTGATCAGGGTGCCGCCGGTGATCAGCACTGCGATCGTGGTGAAGATCATCGAGGATGCGAGCGTCGCCAGGAACGAGTGCACCTTCAGCCGGGTGATCACGGTCCCGTTGAAGGCCCCGAGGGCCAGGCCGACGATCGGGGCCGCGCCGAGCGACAACCAGACGTTGTCGGTGGCGACCGCGAGCCATGCCGAGACGACTCCCGCGACTCCGTAGATGGCACCGACGGAGAGGTCGAAGTTGCCCGAGATGATCACGAACGTTCCGGCTGCGGCGATGATCAGCAGCGGTGCGTTCTGGTTGAGGATGTTGACGATGTTGCCGAACGTGAAGAACGATGGTGACAGCACCGCGAGCGCGATCAGCACGAGCGCGAGCAGGATCACCACCGCGTACTCGATGACGAACTCGCCGAAGCTGAATCGTTTGCGTGCCCGCATCTGCGTCACGGTCGTATTTGCGGCCTCAGTCATGCTGCCGACGCTCCTTTCGGTACGACGTTGAAGAGGCTGAACAGCACGTCTTCTACGGAAGTTTCTGAGGGGACGATCTCCCCGATGGTGCGCCCTTCTGACACGAGGTAGGCGCGATGAGCGAGCTCCATGATCTCCTCGTGCTCCGAAGAGATCAGCAGCACGCCGATCCCTTCCTCGGCGATGCGGACGATGAGCTCGTAGATCGTCCGCTTCGCGCCGACGTCGACGCCGCGCGTCGGCTCGTCGAGGATGAGGAGTTTCGGCTTCGCGGCGAGCGCCTTGCCGAGCAGGGCCTTCTGCTGGTTACCGCCGGAGAACCAGCCGACCGGGAGTTCGATGTCGGGGGGCCGCACCTCGAGCGCGGTCGCGAATCCGAGCGCGTCGCGCTTCTCCTCGCGGGTGCGGATGATGCCTGCGCTCGCGCGAGACGCCAGGCTCGCCATTGCGATGTTCTCGCGCACGGAGCGCTGCAGCACGAGCCCGTCCTTGTGCCGATCCTCGGACACGAAGCCCAGGCCGGCTTCGATCGAGTGGCGGGGCTTCTTTCCGCGCCATTCACGGCCGTCGAAGCGAACTTCTCCGTCGACCATCGGGTCCACGCCGAACACGGCGCGTAGGCACTCGGTGCGGCCGCTCCCGACGAGGCCGAGCAGGCCGACGATTTCGCCCGGGCGCACGTCGAAGGACATGTCCTCCACTCCGGTGTCGGTGCGCAGCTCGCGCACCTCGAGCAGGGGCGGTGTGTTCGGGTCCGGTGCGGTCGGTCGTTCCGGGTACGCCTGCTCGAGTTCGCGACCGAGCATGGCGGTCACGAGGGTCTCTTTCGTGACCTGCTGCGCGGGCACGCTCTTGACCATTTGTCCGTCGCGCATCACGGTGACGTGATCGGCGACGCGCATCACCGAATCGAGGAAGTGCGACACGTAGATGATGCCGCACCCGCGGTCGCGCAGTTGCAGCATTAGCTGCTCGAGCTGCTTCATCTCGGTAGCGGTGAGCGACGAGGTCGGCTCGTCCATGACGACGAGTCGCGCGTTTCGGGCGAGCGAGCGCAGAATCTCGACCTTCTGCTGGTCTGCGATTCGCAGCTCGCTCACTTTAGCCTTGGGGTCCAGGCCGAAGCCGACCTCGGCCTCCAGTTCGGCGAACCGTTCGAGCAGGTTGTTTCGGGCGAACCCGAGCACGTGGTCCTCGACGCCCAGGAACACGTTCTGTGCCACGGTGAGGTCTGGCACGAGCGCGAGTTCCTGCGCGATCATCGAGATGCCGCGCTGCTGGGCGAGGCCCGGGTTCCACCGGTCGACGGGGGAACCGTCGATTGCGACGGTCCCCCTGTCGGCCGAGTAGATGCCCGCGATCACTTTGCCGAGTGTCGATTTGCCGGCCCCGTTCTCGCCGACGAACGCGTGGACTTCGCCACGGCGGATCTGCAGCGAGACGTCGTTCAGAGCGAGCGTGCCGCCGAAGCGCTTCTCGACGTTCTGGAGTTCGACAATTACTGAGTCGGTTGCGGGCACTGCCATGGGATCAGCCGTTCCACTCGCCCTTGAAGTCGGGGTTCTCGTCGAGTACCGCCTTGTCCGCGAGCGGTCCGATGCCCCCGAGCGAGTCCGAGTCGACCACGGGTTCGACGGTCTCGCCGCGCAGTGCGTTGATCGCCTGGTCGAGCGCGGCCTTGCCTGCCGAGTAGGGGAAGTTCAGGTAGACGTTGGTCCACTTGCCGTCGAGCACGGCCTGGATGCCGTCCTCGGTTCCGCCGGCACCGGTCAGGAACACCGTTGACGGGTCGATGCCAGCGTTCTCGAGCGCGATCTGCGCACCGGTGGTCATCTGGTCACCGCCGGCGATGAAGCCGTTGATGTCCTTGTTCGCCTGCAGCAGGTTCGCTGCCGCGGTGAGAGACTTGTCGCGATCCCACTGGCCCTCAACGGTGCCGACGATCTCGATGTTGCTCTCCTGGCCGAGGATCTCTTCCCAGGTGTTGAGGCGTTCGAGGTCGAGCGGGGTGTTGAGGAACCCGGCGATCAGGCCGATCTTGCAGGGGTCGATGTCCTTGCAGTACTCGACGGCTGCTTCGGCCTGTGCCTTGGCGCCCTCGGCAGGCGGCGTTGCGACGGTCGAGAGCACACCCTCGACCTGGGGCTCCATCTTGCTGACCTCCGGGCCGATGGGGTTCAGCACCGCGACGACGGGCACGTCGTTCGCGAGCGGGAATGCCGCCGCGAGCGAGACGCCGTCCTGCGGCACGGTGATAATGGCGTCGGCCTGGCCGCTGGTGCCGGCGTTCTGCATCTGCGACAGCTGGGTGTTGGCGTCGAACTGACCGTCCTGCAGCTTCGCGGTGATCGTGATGCCGAGCTCTTCGGAGAGCTTCTCGGCTTCGTCTTCGATCCCCGAGAACACGGCCTGGTTGTAGCCGTTCTGGGACGATGCGGCGAGGAAGACGATCGAGTAGGACTCGTCGCCCCCGGTGCCGCCGCCGTCCGAACTGCACGCGGCGAGCGAGAGACCGAGCGCGGCCACGCCGGTAGCCGCGAGCATCTTCGTCAATTGCTTCATTGCATTCTTCCTTCGGTGTAGTGGTGGTGAGGTGAATGAGATGTGTGGACGCCTAAGCGTCGTGCTTCGAGACCCCGTGATCGATCTCGAACACCTTTCCGGCCCCGACTTCGACGCCCTCGAGCAGCTCGCGGAGGGCGGGCCCCGTGCGTTCCCGCGCGGGATGGTCAAGCCATTCCTGGTACGCGCGCTCGTCGGGCCAGAGGGCGGTCACGATCACTTCGCCCGATCCGTCGGCGGCGACCGAGATTTCCGACGCGAGGGCGCGCGTCAGATCGAGCGATTCCTGCAGAATCTGCTCGCGCCGATAGAAGTCCAGGATCTCCTCGACGCGCTCGGGAGCGGCGCGGAGTGTGAGTACTGTCCGAATCATTGCTGTGTGCACTCCCTTGTGTGGTGAGAAGTTCAAGACGTGAGCTCGTGCGTTCTGTGGTTTATGAATGTACCTCGGCGCAAGTCGCCAATCTGTTTAAAATACACTTTTCTCAGCTCCGGCTCAGTGCATAATGTTGGAATTCTGCCCGTTTGCACCGTATTCTTGCGGGGAACGCGAAGGGAAATCTTGTTGTGATCGGTGTGCGCCTCACTCAGGGCTCGGTCGTCGCGTGCGCCGTCGACTCGGCGGGCCGCGTCGTCGAAGCCCGAGCAGCGGGCAGGCGCGACGACCTCGCCGCACCGCTCACCAAGGCGCTCTCGGAGCTCGCCACCCATCTCGCGGAGCCCGACTCGATCACCTTCGACGTGAGCGCGGACCTGACCCTCGCATCGCAACTGCCGGTGACGGTGATCCGCGTCGTCCCGCGCCCCCCGATCAACTCGGACCACGAGATCGGCATCGACCGGGATCTCTTCCTGGTCGAGTCGATGCATCACATCGAGGGCGGTCATACGGCGATGGGACGAGAGCTCGTGCCGCTCGACACCTCCGCCCTGCTGTCGATCGCGGGTTCGAACAGCGACGATGCCCGGTATCTAGTCACCAGCGTCGGCGCGCTCATCACGCCCGACCACGAACTCGAGGTCGAGCGACTCATCACCGACCACTCGCAGGCCGCCAGCGTCGAGGGCTCCAGGGTATTCCACAGCAGCGCATTCGCCGTGCGGGAGCGCACCGCCCTCGTGAACCACGCCCTGCTCCCCGGTGCCGAGGCGCTCGGCACCCTCATCGCTCAGGTCGCCGAGCGGGTGTTCCCCGGTTCCGACCTATTCGTCATGACAAACGACGGCGGACGGGTGCCGCTGTCACGGCTCATGGTCTCGCCGGTGCATTCCCTCCTCGCCGGAAAGGCGACGGCGCTCGTGGGAGCCGCGGCCCTCAGCGGGGTTCGGGACGGGCGCCTGCTTGTCACCCGAGGGCAGGAATCATTTCTCGGCGAGATGCTCGGCGGCGAGCTCACCGTCATCCCCTATGCCCCGGAGTCCGTTGCCGGAAGATTGGCGACGCCGACGGCGAACTGGCGCGATGTGGCACCTGAGGGGGTGCGGCGGTTCGCCGATGCGGGACGCGGCGCGTGGCGGCCGCCGACCTTCGTGACGGAGGAGCCACAGGCCGCTCGCATCACGCGCGTGTCCGATGCTGCACTGCACACCTCGCTCGATCTCGGCGCGCTGGGCGCGGCGTGCGCCACGCTGAGCGACTGGTCGTCGCAGTTCATCAGCGTCGCCAACGCCGACGAGCTCGCCCAGCGCATGCAGACGGCGGAGGCCCGCGTGACCGCGAGGCTCGTCACCGCGGGGGCGGCACCGTCGCAGACCCGCATCATCGAGTCTCACATCGCAACGACCGCGTATGAGGCCCCGAGCGTCGTCGCCGTGCGGGTGCGGGGCGTCGCGGGCAGCTACCCGAATCTCGACCTGGTTGAAGGCTGACGATGCATCTCGATGACCAAGATCTCACGCACATCCGCACCGGCGCGCTCTTCGTCGCGTGCTCGGTCGACCCGCTGTGGTGTCACGAGCAGGCCGATCGCGCCCTCGCCCACATGACCTCGTCGGGCGCGCGCCCGAAGCTCGTGCCGATCGAGCAGCTTCCCGATGATGCGCTCATCGCCACGATCGGCTTCGTGAACAACGGCCTGCCGCTGTCGGAACTGCGGCCCCCGGGCGACGAGTTCGTGCAGAGCGTGCGGATCCTCGAACACGCCCTCGAGCGTCGCGTCGACGGCATCATCCCCCTCGCGGCCGCGAACGTGAACGCCCTGGTGCCGATGCTCGCCGGCATGCAGCTCGACGTGCCCGTCGTCGATGCGGACCCGCAGGGGCGCGTGTTCCCCCGGTTGCACCAGACCGTGTTCACGCTCGCGGGGATGCGGGCCGGGCCGGTGGCGGTCACCGGGCCGATCGGCGAATCCGCCCTGCTCACGGTCGAGACCCCGAGACATGCCGAGCGGCTGGTGAGCGCGCTCGCGGGAGAGTTCGGCGGCTGGGCAGCCACCGCCATGTATCCGATGCAGGCGAGCGACCTTCGGCAGCACGGGCTGCACGGGACCGTTTCGCGGCTGCTGCGCATTGGACGGGTGCTCGACTCGGCCGAACCCACCGAGCACAAGTACGACCTGCTGCGGCGGAGCGAGGGCATCACGCGGATCTTCCGGGCACGGGTGGTCGATATCGCGGGCCTCTCGCGACCCTCCGCGCACGGCGAACCCGATCGCCCGTCGAGCGCGATCCTCATCGAGGAGGACGAGGGGCGGATCATTCAGCTCGAGATCCAGAACGAGCTGCTCATGGTCTTGGTGGACGGGGTGATCGAGGCGGCGATGCCGGACATCATCACCATGCTCCACCCCGACGCCGCGAGCGTCGCGAGCCTCGAGGACCTCTGGGTCGGCAACGTGCTCGACATCGTGGTGATGGCGGGTGCGCCGCGCTGGTACGAGGCCGACGGGCTGGCTCTGGTGGGGCCGGAAGCGCATCAGATGATGCCGAGCGGCATGTTGAACAGGGGAAACCGATGAGCAGGTCATTCGCCAATGCAAGACTCCGCGACCTCATCGAGGCGCACGCGCTCCGCAGGCTCACCGCCGTGGAGGCGGATCCGGACCGCAGCGTCGTTCGCAGCATCGTGGTGATCACCGAGATCGACGACATTCGGGCGGCAGGGCCGGACTCGATGCTGTTGCTCACCCCGGCGCTCGCTCGCGGCGGTTGGATGATCTCGGTGGCACTGCGCTACGCCTGGGAACGGCACGCGGGCGCGCTGGTCGTGCCCGAGCAGTCCTTTGCCGATGCGGTGATCGAGCTCGCGAAGCGGCTCAACATCACGCTGCTGACCACCGAGCGCGAGATCGTGCCGCTTGCCCTCGACCTCTCACGTCACCTCGGCGAGACCGGGGCCGGCACCCTCACCCGGGTGCAGGCGTTCGCCGGGCAGCTCGCCGGTGCGGCCGACGCCACCGAGGTGCTGCGGCTCGTGTCTCGGGAGCTCCGGGGTGCCGAGGTGCAACTCGAGATGCGCGACGCGCCCGGGGTCGCCATGTTCCGTTCCCCTGCTGTTCCGGCCGAAGCACCGCGAAGCGAGAACCGCGACCGACTGACCAGGGTGACCGCGCGCGTCTCGCCACCCACGACGCAACCGGCCGAGATCCTCGCCGCCTATGTGCCCAAGCATGACGAGGACAACGCCCAAGAGGTGCTGCAGGCCGCCGCGCCGATCGTGCGCGCGCTCCTCGCGGAGTCTCGGCTCGACGCCTTCCGCACGTCGCTGCCGACCATCTCGATCGCCGCCCTCGCGAACTCGCACGCGGCGTCAGAGCTGGATGAGCCGACGATCGAGCTGCTCGTCGACCGGGCGCACTGGGCGATCCACGGCCCGTACGCCGTGGTGTGCATCTTCGCGCCGAACGTTGAGGAGCTGGGGGCGGTCGTGCACAACCACTGGTTCGGCGGGATGGCCGACGCGCCGCTGATCAGTTTCTCCGACGGATGGTTGGCGTTCGTCGAGCACGCCGAGGGTGACGGCGGCGAGGCGCTGCGCCGAGCCTTGCGCACCCAGTTCGCGCCCCTCGCCCCGCTCGGGGTGCGGCTCGGCGTCTCGAGCACATGCATGGGATCGGAGCAGTCGGTCGACGGGATGCGGGAGGCCTGGCTGTCGGCGCGGCTCGCGCACGCCGAGGCACCGCTCGTCACGTTCGAGGGTATCGATGCGGAGCTGCTGCCGCGGCTCGTCCCCCGGGAGTTTGCGACGCAGATCCTGCGGTCGCGCTTCCCGTCGTTCATGCTCGACGGGTCCGCCGCCTCGCTCGCGGAGGCCGTGACCGAGTTCCTCGAGCACCAGGGGTCCATCGCGAGTTCCTCCGCCTGTCTCGGAATCCACCGGAACACGCTGCAGCAGCGGGTGCGGCGCGCCGAGCAGGCAGGGCTCGAGCTATCGGATCCGGCGCAGGTGCTCCCGGTGCACATGCTGCTCCGCGCCGCCTTCGGAGTGGGGCACTGAGCTCCGCATTTGCACGCCGCGCCACTCATGCTACGCTGTGCAATGTCACACTGTATAGAGTGATTGTGTCGCCCCGACAAGCCCAACACCCGTCACCGACCCGTGGTGACGGCCCTCGAAAGGACATCACACATGACTGAAAAGAAGCCCTGGCACGGAGTCCTCGTCGCCACCGCCCTGCCGTTCAAGGAAGACCTCTCGGTCGACTACGACGCCTTCGCGGAGCACGTTGCGTGGCTTGCCGAGAACGGCTGCGACGGCGTCGCCCCGAACGGCTCGCTGGGCGAGTACCAGAACCTCAGCGACGTCGAGCGTGCGCAGGTCATCAAGACCGCTGTCGAGGCGGCCCCGGAAGGCTTCACCGTGATGGCCGGCACTGGTGCCTACGGTGCGCTTCAGTCCGCGCACTGGGCCGAGCAGGCCGCAGAGGCCGGTGCGCACGCCGTCATGCAGCTCCCGCCGAACACCTACCGCGCGAACCACGAGCAGGTGAAGCACCACTACAAGACCGTCGCGTCGGTGGGCCTGCCGGTCGTCGCCTACAACAACCCGATCGACACCAAGGTCGACCTCGTTCCGAGCCTCGTCGCCGAGATCTTCGAAGCCGGTCACATGGTCGGCATCAAGGAGTTCTCCGGCGATCCTCGTCGCATCTACGAGATCAAGGAGCTCGCACCCGAGATCGACATTCTGATCGGCACCGATGACACCGTGCTCGAGGTCGGCCTCGCCGGCGCCGTGGGCTGGGTCTCGGGTTACCCGAACGCGATTCCGCAGACCTGCATCGAGCTGTTCAACCTGTGCACCTCGGGCAACGTGCAGGACCTCGTGCGCGGCCAGGAGATCTACCGCGACCTGCACTCGCTGCTGCGTTGGGACTCGAAGACCGAGTTCGTCGAGGCGATCAAGCTCTCGATGGACGTGCTCGGCCGCAAGGGTGGCCCCTGCCGCCCGCCGCGCCTGCCGCTGGCCAAGGAGGTCGCCGATCGGATCATCGCCGACACGAAGGCTGCAGCCGCCAAGGGTTACAACAAGTAAGTTCTGCGAGGATCATAGGGATCGGGGCACGAGGTCGCCCCGATCCCTTGCCCCGTTCACCGAGCTCGAAGCAGAAGAGAGTCATCGCATGCGCACCAGTCGCGTCTTCCACGCCGTCGATTCGCACACCGAGGGCATGCCCACCCGGGTGATCACCGGCGGGGTCGGGGTGCTTCCCGGAAACACCATGGCCCAACGCCGCACCTGGTTCATGGAGCACAGCGACGAGCTGCGCCAGCTGCTCATGTTCGAGCCGCGCGGCCACGCATCGATGAGCGGCGCGATTCTGCAGCCGCCGACGCGCCCCGACTGCGACTGGGGCGTGCTCTACATCGAGGTCTCGGGCTGCCTGCCGATGTGCGGGCACGGCACGATCGGGGTCGCGACGGTGCTCGTCGAGACCGGCATGGTCGAGGTGACTGAGCCGGTGACGACCATTCGCCTCGACACCCCAGCGGGCCTCGTTGTCGCCGAGGTCGCGGTGAGCGACGGGCACGCCGACAGCGTCACCATTACGAACGTGCCGAGCTTCTCGGTGCGGCTCGACGCCCAGGTTGACGTGCCCGGGTACGGCACCGTCGACTACGACCTCGCCTTCGGGGGGAACTTCTACGCGATCGTCGACCTCGAGAAGGTGCAGCATGAGGGTCGGCAGATCGAGTGGCGCGAGGATCGCTCGAACAAAGACGAGCTCATTCGTGCGGGCCTGGCCATCATGGACGCCATCAACGAGACCGACGAACCCGTGCACCCCGAGCGCGCGGATATCCGCCAGTGCCACCACGTCTACCTCAAGGCCCCCGGGTCCACCGCGCGCGAGTCCCAGCACGCGATGGCGATCTACCCCGGGTGGTTCGACCGCTCCCCGTGCGGCACCGGAACCAGCGCGCGCATGGCGCAGCTGCACGCCCGCGGCGAGCTCCCCCTGCACACCGATTTCGTGAACAAGTCGTACATCGGGTCGCGGTTCATCGGCCGGCTCGTCGAAGAGACCGAGGTCGCCGGCATTCCCGCCGTGATTCCGACCATCACCGGACGCGCGTGGATCACCGGCACCGCGCACTACATGATCGACCCGAGCGACCCGTTTCAGAAGGGATTTCTGCTGTGACGAACACCTCACTCCCCTACTTCACCGCCGACGATGTGCGTCGGTTGCTCCCGCTCGACCGCGCGATGGACGCGCTCGAAGCGGCGCTGCGCGCCGAGCCCGGCGTGGACCCCGAGAACGACGGGCCGAGGCTGTTCAGCCCAGCCCCGAACGGCGAGTTTCTGCTCATGCCCGCCCAGGGCACCGACTTCAGCGGACTCAAGGCCCTGACCGTCGCGCCGGAGAACCCCGCCCGGGGTCTCGAGAAGATCCAGGGCCTCTACATTCTCTACTCGTCTGACACGCTCGCCCCGGTGGCGGTCATGGAGGGCGCATCGCTCACCGCGATCCGCACCCCGGCCGTGACCCTGTCCGCGATCCGGCAGCTCGCCGCGCTCGCACCCGCGGGAGACGAGGTGCCGGCCGCGCCGAAGATCCTCGTGTTCGGTGCCGGGGTCCAGGCCGCGGCGCACATCCGCGCCGCCGCGCTCGCATTCCCCGGTGCCAGCTTCGAGGTTGCCGGCCGCAGGCCCGAGCGGGTGGAGTCCCTGATCTCTGCCCTCGCCACAACTTCGGAGACCGAGAGCAGCTCGGTGAGTGCGGTGGGCGACGGCGGGATCGATCGCGCCGTCGAGTCGGCCGACATCATCATCTGCGTGACCAGCGCCAGCAGCCCGCTCTTCGATGGCAACCTCGTACGCGGCGGGGCCATCGTCGCGGCTGCCGGCACCCACGGCCTCGACCTGCGCGAGGTCGACGACGCGCTCGTCTCCCGCGCAGATCTCTTCGTCGAAGGCCGCGGCTCCGCCCAGCGCGAGAACGGCAACCTCGCCTCGCTGGAGGCGGAGATCTGGGACGACTCCGCGCGCCGACCGACCAACCTGCGCGAGCTCGCCCGCGGAGTCGCGCAACGTACCCCGGGCCGCCCGGCCTTCTATACGGGCGTCGGCATGTCATGGGAAGATTTGATTTGCGCAACGGCCGTGCTTTCCGAAAGCGGCCACACCCGCGCGTCAAGCTAGGAGCCCACGATGACATCGGCGATCACCCCCTCGGCGACCACCCCGCTCTCCCCCGTGAAGCGTCCGCTGAACCTGCGCGAGACCGTGCTCGATCAGCTGCGCACCGCGATCATCACGGGCGAGCTCGCCGAGGGCGAGCTGGTGTCAGCCCCGACACTCGGCCAGGCGCTCGGCGTCTCGGCGACCCCGGTGCGCGAGGCCATGATGGACCTCGTGCGCGAGGGCCTCGTCGAGACCGTCAAGAACAAGGGCTTTCGGGTCACGAGCATGAGCGACAAGGATCTCGACGACCTCGCACAGATCCGCATTCTGCTCGAACCGCCGGCCATGCGCATCATCTCCGAGAACATTCCCGAAGACGCATATGACGAGCTCACGCGCCTCGCCGACGCGTGCCTGAGGGCCGCCGAGCGCGAGGATCTCGGCGAGTACCTGCGCGACGACCGGGAGTTCCACGCCCGGCTGCTCGCCTACACCGACAACCCGCAGCTCGTCGAGCTCGCCACCTCGCTGCGCCGGCGCACGCGCCTCTACGGCATTGCGGCGCTGGCCAGAAAAGGTCGCCTCGCCGCCTCGGCACGGGAACACCACGACCTGCTCGACCTGCTGCGCGCGGGCGACGGGAACGGCGCCGAAGCGCTGCTGCGCACCCACATCGGTCACGCCCGCAGAATGTGGGCCACCGGTGCCACCGACGAATCTACTGAGAGGCCCGACGAACGCGAATGAGAAGTTCGAGCGATGTGCTGATCATCGGCGCAGGCATGATGGGCTGCGCCACCGCGTACTACGCGGCACGGGCCGGCCTCTCCGTCACCGTGCTCGAGCGCGAACTCCCGGCGAGCGGCACGACGTCGCACTGCGAGGGGAACATCCTCGTCAGCGATAAGGAGCTCGGGCCCGAGCTCGAGCTCACCCGCTACTCGCTCTCGCTCTGGCAGGGCGAGCTCGCCGAGTTTGGGCACCTGTGGGAGTTCGAACGCAAGGGCGGCATCATCGTCGCATCCCGCGAGACCAGCCTCGCCTCACTCGAGCGCTTCTCGGCGTCGCAGCGCGAGTTCGGCATCCACTCCGAACGGCTCGACGAGGCGCAGCTGCGTCAGCTGGAGCCCAACATCAGCACGAATGCGTTGGGTGCTGCGCTCTACCCCGAGGACTCGCAGGTGCAGCCGATCCTCGCCGCATCGCACCTGCTGCGGATGGCTCGCGAGCTCGGCGCGCAACTCGTGACCCATGCCCCCGTCACGGCGCTGCTGCGCGACGGGGATCGCGTCACCGGTGCCGTCACGCCGGAGGGCACGTTTCACGCCGCCAACGTGGTGAACACGACCGGGCCCTGGGCCGGAGACATCGCCGGGCTCGCCGGGGTGCACGTGCCCGTGATGCCGCGGCGCGGATTCGTGATGGTGACCGAGCCGCTCCCGCCAATGGTGCACCACAAGGTGTACGCGGCCGAGTACGTCGACAACGTTGGAAGCGGGGACGCCGGGCTCCAGGCGTCGCCCGTGGTCGAGGGCACGCCGTCGGGCACGATCCTCATCGGTTCGAGCCGGGAACGCGTCGGCTTCGACTCGCGGGTGAGCCCCGAGGCGCTCGGGCGCATCGCCCGCAACGCCATGGAGCTGTTCCCGTTCCTCGCCGGGGTGCGCATGCTGCGCCATTACCACGGCTTCCGGCCGTTCTGCCCCGACCACCTGCCGGTCATCGGGCACGACCCGAGAGCGCCGGGGCTGTGGCACGCCGCGGGACACGAGGGCGCTGGGATCGGGCTCGGCCCCGGCACCGGCAAGCTCCTCGCCCAGGCGCTCGCCGGTGACACACCGGACCTGCCACTCGACCCGTTCCGGCCCGAACGCTTCGAGTCGCTCGACGACTCGCATCAGGAGAGGGGTGCCGCATGACCGCCGAACAGCATGACGATCAGGTCGTCACCGCGACCTTCGAGGGCGAACCGATCTCGGCACCGCGGGGATCCAGCGTCGCCGCCGCGCTCATCGGCACCGATCGCGTCGCGTGGCGCACCACCCGCGACGGACGGCCGCGCGGGCTCTTCTGCGGCATCGGCGTGTGCTTCGACTGCATCGTCGAGATCGACGGGGAGAGCGGGCAGCGCGCGTGCATGATCCCGCTCGAGGACGGCATGGAAGTGTGCGCGGCGCGGTCTGCGCCCCGCGATGGCGGGGCGGCCAGTGGCGGCACCACAGCGAACGAACCGAACCCGGAGGCGCAGTCGCAATGAGCACCACTCGCCGAACCCAGGCACCCGAGCCCCGCTTCGACGTCGCGGTCGTCGGTGCCGGTCCCGCCGGCCTCGCCGCCGCCGGTGAAGCCGCACACCAGGGCGCGCGCGTCGTCGTCATCGACTCCTCCGAGCAGCCCGGCGGTCAGTTCTGGCGGCACCGCAGCGAGGCGGCCGGCGTCGCCGACGACGGTGCCCTGCACCACAGCTGGAAGACGTACCTCGCACTCCGATCGGCCTTCGACGAGGGCATCGGTTCGGGTGCGATCACGTACCTTCCCG
>Ga0182741_1001703_pt1 | contig 27619 bp, 21 predicted proteins | sample eDN5th37CBELigOP_FD_128874 | JGI IMG/M metagenome (GOLD analysis project Ga0182741, IMG submission 128874) | Enriched Organic Plus compost microbial communities from Emeryville, California, USA - eDNA 5th pass 37_C BE-Lig OP (version 2) (version 2) ... | reverse complement strand
CATCACGCTCTCCACTCACGCGAATCGTGTATTGTCCGTCGGCCGGGATGCGCACCGTACGCGTCGCGCGTTCGATGAGGGCGGCCGTGCCCGCCCCCGCGCTGTGCACCGCATCCGAGATCTCACGAGAGCCATCAGCCACCACGAGTTGGAGCGCATTCGACGCGGGGCCGGCAGCGGCCTGGAAGAAGACCTTGTACTCCTCACCCTGCCTCGCATCCAGCGTGAACTCGTCCACATCGCCGACGCGCTCGATGGACTCTCCTTCCACGGTGTCGCCGGGCGCGACCACTGGATCCAGCCGCTCCGGGGCCCGGTCGACACGCGCGACTTCCAGCCGGTACGGGCCCGAGAAGCTGGGTGGATCGAGAACGCTCCTATACGCGCTGACGCGCAGTCGCACCACGCCAGCGCTCGTCATGCTCATCCGGCCGGAGGCACTCGACTCGGGATCGGGGTCACCACCCGGAGCGACCACGGTCCTCACCGCGGCATCGGGGCCAGGCGGCACGATGGCCACCGCGAACCGACTGGAGTCGCCGGGTACCAGGCCCTGAAGGTAGACGATGAATTCGTCGCCTGCGTCGACATCGAGCGTGTACTCATCCACATCGGCCACGTCGTCGAGCGCTTCATCGTCGACTACCGCGCCGATCGCAATGGCCGCCGCCGCGTGCTCCGGCGCGCCGCTCGCGCCGAGATTGCGCACAGCCAGCTCGTACGATGCCGCACCGCCTCCGTGGCTCCTGACGAGCAGCGCGTACGGGATGCTGCGCGCGTGGATGACCGGCGACACGGTGTTGGCTAACTGGCTTCCATCGGCGACCAGCCACTCCATGACGGTGGCGCCGGTAGAGGAATCGCCGACCACGACTTCCAGATCGCCGCCGTTTGCGCTGGCGAGAAGCACCAGATCACCGGCCCCCGTTCTACGAAAGTAGTAGACGTCTCCCGGGCCCGGAGATCTGATGGTGCCGGAAATGGTATCGCCGATCTCGATGATTACCGGCTGCCGCGATCCGTCCGTCGGTGCGGTAGCATCGCCGCCGCCGCACGAAACGGCGGCTATGACCGCGGTGGCGAGCACCAGAGCGGTCGCGAGGGAGCGAGTGAGGTGGGGTGTGCAACGAATCATCGTCGCCACCGGCAGCGTCGCCGGTTAGTCATGAACTAACAGTGCGGCAACGTTGCGCCGGCCGCAAGTATGGCGCCTGCATGGCCGTTGCCTCGCCCGCGATCGCGATGCGTGCACTTCTTGCGTTCATGCTCCGAGCAGCCTCCGTGATGCGGCGCTTCTTCTGGTAGGTAGAGCGCGCAGCCTGAAGGGCATGCCCGCTACTCTCTGGTGGCGACTTCGATGCGCGCCGGTCGCCGCCGCAGGAGCGCGATGGCCAGCGCGACTACCCAGAGGAGGAACGCGCCGATGTTGATGCGCTCCCAGACCCCCAGCAACGGCGTGGGTAGACCCGCCGCGAGGTGGGGAGCGTCCAGAAAACTCAGCGTTCCGAACACGACGAATGTCATGACGGTCGCGATGGAGTAGTACCGGAACGGCTTCCCCAACGCTGCTCCCCCGAAACCGATGGCGAGCAGGAGCCGTCGCACAACGCTTCCACGCGGATCTCGAACGCAGCGAGTACGCCTCACTGTGACGCGCTCGTTGCCTCCCGACCGGCGCTCTCCTGGATCGCTATCCGGAAGAGGATGGTGCGGAACGGTGTGGGATCGTCCTTGCCGAGTGCGCTCGGCACCGCCGTGCGGATCAGATCGAGCGCCTTGCGCCACGCGTCATCGTCGGGCTCGAGCACGTAGAGTCCACCGTACACCACGACACTGCGCCAGTCGTATGGCCCCTCCACCTCGTCGACCTCGAACGCCACCCATTTGTGGTGCGCGAGGATGTCGATCTTCTCACCCGGAGAGGTGCGTCCGTAGATCCAGCCATCGCTGTAGAGGTAGTGCACGGGGACGATGTTCACACGGTCGTGGAACGAGTACGCGATGCGGCCCACCTGGTTTCGCGCCAGGATCGCGCGCATCTCGCTCGCATCGAGCGCGCGGAAGTGTGGTTGCGAATCCGTGTGCATGCTCCCTCCTCGACTGCGGCAAGGACATCCTCACCGCAGGGTAATCTGGCGTATGTGTCACGACCGTCGGGCCGGGCTGTATTTTCCGTGCGGCTTTCCCCTACCTCCAGTACACTATCAATACACTAAAGGATGCCGGCCATCCGTCGCTTCGCGTTCTGGAAGACGCCGCCCAGACGCTCGACCGGCGAGCTTCGTCGTCCTCTCGACGCGGCCGGCATACGACAAGGACGAGGGGGGCTTCTGTAGATGGCTAATGGAAGAAGCACGAAAAACTGGTTCGAGCACGGCGGTCGTGCCTATGTCCGTTTCAGGCCGGATTATCCTGCCGGGCTTACCCGTTTCCTAGCGGAGACGACAGCGCCGCCGCACGATCGGGCGGTGGATGTCGGCTGCGGCAACGGGCAGCTTACGGTCCAACTGGCTACATATTTCAACGATGTGATCGGCCTCGATCCCAGCGCCGATCAGATTGCCAACGTCATCGCTCACGAGCGCGTTCGTTACGTCCGCGCACCTGCCGAGAACATCCCTCTGCCGGATCGCTGCGCCGCCCTCGCTACGGCCGGACAAGCAGCCCATTGGTTCGATTTGCCACGCTTCTACGATGAGGCGCGGCGCATTGGCCGCCAGAACGCCGTTGTCGCGCTGATCAGCTACGGCATTCTGCGACTCGATCCCTCCGGGCTCAACGAACGGTTCAGTCAGTTCCACCGGCGGGAGATCGGCCCCTTCTGGCCGCCGGAGCGCAGGCTCGTGGATACCGGCTATGCGGATATTCCGTTCCCGTTCGATGAACTTCCGGCTCCTGAGTTCTCCATCGAGCGCACTTGGAAGCTCGGTGATTTCCTTGGATACGTCGCCACATGGTCGGCAACGCAGCGCGTTGTCGAAGCCGGACGCAGAGACATTCTCGAAAAATTCGCCTCCGAGCTATCCCGACTCTGGGGGCCGGAAGATCGCAAACGGTCAGTGATGTGGCCCATCAGCATGAGATGCGGCCGTATGTGAGCGACGGCACTCCCGCGTTGGGGCACTGCTGCCGTACCTCGTGGCCGAGTACCGACCCAATCGAAGGCATCGCTCGGGCGCGGTTGCCAGTAGAATACTTCCCCAGGCAGGCTGGCGACTCGTGACCCCCTCGCTGGCGAGTGCCTGGAAGTTTGACCATGTCTGTTTCGCGAAAGCCGGTGCTTGCCGGTAAACTCTGCGGTGGATGACGATTCTTGGAGCGGGTGGACTCATTGCCGAGTCCAGCGATCGTCATGCCGGACCAGCGGCGTATGACTTCGTTGTGGAAGCCCAGCGTACGCACCTCACTGCCGGTTAGGGTCCGCGTGTCACTGCGACCAGGATGACGGTATGACCTGCGGAACCACACCTCGAGCCTCCTCGCTCGACACCTGTCGTCGAGAGTATTCCAGATCGTCCTCGGGATCTCGGCAGCGCTGGCGGTCGCGGTACCGGTGTTCGCGTATCTGGTGTGGCCTGCCCTGCTGCCTGGATTGATCTACTCTCCGCGTGCGCTCGGGACAGCGGGCCTATCGCCACGATCATGGGGCTACGATGGCGAAGTGCTCCGCATCCCCGCTCCCGCGGGCGATACCATCATCGGATGGATGCTGCGACCTACGACCTCGAAGCCGAACGGTTGCGTCGTGCTATTCACGCACGGCAACGCGGGGAATATCACTAGCCAGGCTGGATTCATGCCGCCCTTCCTGGCCGCCGGCTTCGACGCTCTGGTGTTCGACTACAGAGGCTACGGGGCGAGCAGCGGCCGCGCATCGGAGAGACATCTCTATGAAGATGCGCAGCTGACATACCGATATCTCGTGAACGAGGGCATTTCCCCGGACCACCTGCTCATCGTCGGGCACTCGCTAGGGACCGCCGTAGCGACAGAACTGGCGAGCAGGCAGGCATCAGCGGGTCTGGCTCTCGCCGCTCCCTTCGCGAGTCTACCGGATGCCATGCGCATGCGCGTGCCGTGGTTTCCAGTTGGCCTGCTCTGGTGGACCCGAGAGCGCTTCGATTCGAAATCGCGCATCGCGGACGTCTCCGCGCCAACCCTGTTCGTCGTTGCTTCGGCGGACCTGATCGTTCCAGAGGCATCGGCCCGCGCGCTGTATGAATCAGCGCGAGGCCAGAAGAGCTGGGTCGAAGTGCCAGGGGGCCACAACGATGTATTCGGGAGTGGCGAGTTTCACGCAGCGCTCGAGCAGTTCCGGCTTCTGTTGCCTGCGTGCAGTGGCGCGCCGATCGACTCGAGCAATGTCAGATAGCTCAGCGGGCCGCTCCGAATGGAGCTGCGTCCGTCCCCTCCAGCTCCTGCAGGCGCCTGAACCTGCCACGGAAGCGCGGTGCAGGTCCGGCCTGTGGCGATGTACTCGGACGATGAGCAAGCCGCAGCCTTTATTTTAGTGCGGGCACGCCGGAACCGACGCGCTCGCCGCATGGATCTCCCACACCAGCTCCAGGTAGATGACAGACAAGCACGAACGCGCCATCCCCCGCCGTACGTGGCTCGCGAGCGCCGGCGCGCTCGCTCTCTCGGCATGTGCTGCGCGACACGCCGTCGCGAGCGAGACGCGGCCTCGAGAGCGCACGACGACGAACGACGACACGCTCCGCCTCATGCGACTCGGCTCGGTACCGGGGATGGCTGTCGCTGTCGTCGACCGAGACGGGGTGTCCGCGCACGGTCACGGCGTGCGCCGGACGGACACTGACGAGCCGGTCGATGGCGATACGATTTTCGAGGCCGCTTCGCTCAGCAAACCGGTGTTCGCATACGCTGTCATGCAGCTCGTCGCCGCCGGAAAGCTCGACCTCGACCGTCCGCTCGGATCGTACATCCAGCTACCAAATCCGGCCGACGAGCGCGCAAAGGCGATCACGCTTCGGCACGCCCTCAGCCACTCGACCGGCTGGCCGAACTGGCGCTCTCAGCGCGAGCCGAAGCTCGTGAGCGAGTTCACACCGGGCTCGCGCTTCTCCTACTCCGGCGAAGGGTATTACTTCGTCCAGCGCGTCGTCGAGACGATCACCGGACACGGGATCGCGCGCGTGATGCGCGAGCAGGTTCTCGAGCCACTCGGGATGCGCAACAGCTCCTACCTCTGGCGTCCCGGAGTGGATGAACGGCTCACGATTCCGCACTCGGGGAAGGGTGAGCCGCTGACGAGCAACAGCGTTCGATTCGGTCGGGCGGTCTACGAGCTGGCCGCGAAAGACGGTCGCGCGAGCGAGGACCTCACCGGGCCGGAGATGGAAGCTGCCTACCGCACGATTCAATCAGCGCCGGCTGAGCAGCCCGTCTTCCCCGTGAGCCTGGCACCCAACGCCGCTTTCAGCCTCCTCACCACCGCCCGCGATTACGCGACGTTCGTTCGCCAGCTGCTCGGCGCCGGCAGAGCGACGCTCGACCGGATGATGGCGCCGCAGATCGAGCTCAACGAGGCGATCCACTGGGGGTTGGGCCTCGGCCTCGAGACGAACGAGGGGCGCCCGACGTTCTGGCACTGGGGCGACAACCCCGGCTACAAGAACTTCGTAGTCGGTGATCCTCGCGAGAGTACGGCGATCGTTGTCTTCACGAACGCGAATTCGGGGCAGGCGGTCTACGAACGCGTCATTCGCGCTGAGACCGGGCTGGACCGGGCGGCGTTCCTCTGGATCTGAGTGAACGCTGCGGGTGTCGAGCGTTCGACGCCCGCAGCTTGGTGACGTTCATCGCGCGGCGTGAGCAGCATCCAGCATCTCGCCAGATACTCGAAGGTCGTGGAACGACGAGGCTCATGGCGCACTAACGGAGCTCGAAGTGTGGATTGCTTATTGGCAAGATATTGGCAATACTGTCGGCAATCACACTTTTGCTCCTTACGGCAACCAAACGGCAACGATAATGACGGCCCTCCGTACGCGGACGCCGGAACCCTCCCGTGAATCTGACTCGCTATCAACCGACTCTCACTCCCGCGCAAGTCGCCGAGCTCCTCCGACTGCTCGGCGACATCGATGAGTTCAAGGGTCACTGGCGAAAGCTCCGGGAGATTCGCGCAGAGCGCCTCGGCGACCTCCGTCACGTGACCACGATCGAGTCGGCAGGCAGCTCGACGCGCATCGAAGGCGCCGAGCTTTCGAACGAAGAGGTCGCGCGGGTTCTCCGCGGTCTCCCCGTGGACAGCTTCCGTGCGCGCGACGCATCGGATGTCCGTGGATATGGCGAGTTACTGGAAACCATCTTCAGCCATTTCAAGGAGATTCCACTAGAGGAGCGATACATCAAGCAACTGCACGGAATCCTCCTTCAGTACAGCGAGCGAGACTCGTGGCACCGAGGTGAGTACAAGAAAAACGACAACCACGTCGAGGCTCGCCACGCCGATGGCCGGATCGAGGTGATCTTCCGTACAGCCACCCCGTTCGACACGCCACGCCTCATGACGGACCTCGTCGAGCACGCGCGATTCGCGTTGCTCACCCGCGACGTGCACCCGCTGGTCGTCATCGCGCACCTCCTGGTGGTGTTCCTGGTGGTCCACCCTTTCCAGGATGGGAACGGGCGCCTCTCACGTGCTCTCACATCCCTGCTTCTCCTCGGGGCCGGCTACGAGTACGTCCCGTACGCGTCCCTCGAGCGCGTCATGGAGGAGAACAAGGGCGCGTACTATGTCGCGTTGCGCAACTCGCAACTCGCGATGCGAGAAGATCCGACCGCTTTCGGTGAATGGCTCCTCTTCTTCCTGCGAGCACTACGAGCACAACAACAGAACCTGATCGCGAAGCTCGATATCGAGCGTAGCATGGTGCAGCTCTCGGAAGTTCAGGAGCGCATACTGACGATCGTCGACCAGAGTGGCCGTGTCACTTCGTCTCTCGTTGCGAACAGGTTGAAGCTTCCCGGGCGGACCGTGCGGTATCACCTGGACGTGTTGATCCAGCACGGACTACTCGAGCCGATCGGTGAGAGACGCGGGCGCACGTACCGGCGCTCCAGCGACAAACCGGGTGCGGTCGCCGGGCAGGGGCCGGACTCACGTAACGCGGCGATCCTCACCGAGGTCCTCGAACGTGGTGGACGAATCGAAGCTACCGCGCTTCGAGAGCTCGTGGTGCGCCATGGCTCCGACGCTCGCATGGTCGGCTCCATGCACGGTCGCCGCCTGGCATATCTCCGACGCGACCGGCAGAGCGGGGAGAGCGTGCTCACGGCGCGCGGCCGCGAGATCGCCGAGCGACATCTCTTCGCGCTACGACTGGCACGGCTTCCCGCTCGAGGCGCGCCAGCGACTGAATGAAGCGGAAGTAGCGCTCTCCGGCGAGGGGCATCACTTCGTCCGGATGTGCAACAGCTCCTGCCTCTGATGCCCCCTGGGGGATCGACGCACGACTCTCTCATTATTCCGCGCGAATACGGCGATCATCTCCGCGAGCGGCGCGCCGGTTGCCGTACACGTGACCCGGACCAACACGGAGCTCGCTATCGCTCGGCGTACGAGCGGCGCCCCGTGTTTGGAAAGCGAGGAGAGAGATGAACGATGGCTGATCGCCATGAGAGACTCGATGCGCTGCAGGCGAATTTCCGGGCGGCGAACTACCTGAGCCTGGCACAGCTCTACCTGCGCGACAACGCCCTGCTGCGGGAGCCGTTGCGCCCGGAGCACATCAAACCGCGTTTGCTCGGCCACTGGGGAACCGTGCCCGGGATAAATCTCGTCTACGGACATCTGAGCCGGCTCATCCAGGACACTGCGGCCAGCTTCCTCCTGATAGTGGGAACCGGGCACGGAGCACCCGGGGTGCTGGCCGAGCTCTATCTCGAGGGCACGCTCGGCGCGTACTACCCGGAGTACGCGCCAGGCGCCGCTGGACTGGGGCGGCTCGTGCGCGACTTCTCCTGGCCCGGCGGATGGCCGAGCCACCTCACGGCGCTGACGCCGGGCGCGCTGCACGAAGGGGGCGAGCTCGGCTACTCGCTGGCGCACGCATTCGGCGCGGCGTTCGACAACCCCGGGCTCATCGCCGCCTGTCTGATAGGCGACGGCGAGGCGGAAACGGGTCCGCTGGCCGCCGCGTGGCAGTCGTCGAACTTTCTCAACCCGGCCAGCGATGGCGCCGTGCTCCCGATCCTGCATCTCAACGGCTACAAGCTCTCCGGCCCCGCCATCTTCGCCCGCCTCGCGCCGCGCGAGTTGCGCGACTACTTCGCCGGCATGGGCTATGTAGCGCGCGAGGTGACCGGCCACGAACCCGAAGCGGTGCACGAGGAGATGTGGGCCGCGCTCGACTGGGCGTACGCCGCCATTCGCGAGCAGCAGGTGAACGCGCGCACCGGCCACTTCCCCACCCGGCCGCGCTGGCCGCTCATCGTGCTGCGCACGCCGAAGGGATGGACGGCCCCCGCGACGCTCGACGGCAAACCGCTCGAGGGCACGTTCCACTCGCACCAGGTCCCCATCGAAGACCCGGCCACGAACCCGCGCCACCTCGCCGTGCTGGAGGCGTGGCTTCGGAGCTACCACCCGGACGAGCTGTTCGACGACGAAGGCAGGCCGCGCGCGGCGGTGACCGCCGTCTACCCTCGCGAGGAGCTGCGGCTCGGCGAGAACCCACAGGCGAACGGCGGCGCGCTGCTCACGCCGCTCGCGCTCCCCGACTACGAGCACCACGCCGTCGACGTGCCGGCGCCGGGCGCGGCACAGACGGAAGGAACGAAGGTGCTGGGCGGATATCTGCGCGATGTATTCGTGAATGATCGCGAGGCGCGCACCTTTCGCCTCTTCTGTCCCGACGAGACCTCGTCCAATCGTCTGCAGGCGGTCTTCGAGGCGACGGCGCGCGCGTGGATGCTTCCCACCGTTCCGAGCGACGAGTTCCTCGCGCGCGACGGTCGCGTCATGGAGATCCTGAGCGAGCACTGCTGCGAGGGCTGGCTCGAAGGCTACCTCCTCTCCGGCCGGCACGGAGTGTTCGCGTGCTACGAGGCCTTCCTCACCATCATCGACTCGATGATGCAGCAGTACGCGAAGTGGCTGAAGATGGCGGCCGAGACGACCTGGCGGCGGCCGGCCGCGTCGCTCAACTACCTCGTCACCAGCCACGTGTGGGAGCAGGATCACAACGGCTATAGCCATCAGGGGCCGAGCTTCATCAACATGCTGATGACGAAGAAGGCCGCGATCACGCGCATCTACCTGCCTCCGGATGCGAACTGCCTGCTGTCGACGGCCGATCACTGCCTCCGCAGCCGCGGCTACATCAACCTGGTCGTCGCCTCCAAGAAGCCCATGCCGCAATGGCTCTCGATGGAAGCCGCGCGCCGTCACTGCGCGGCGGGCGCCGCGGTGTGGGAGTGGGCAGGTACGAGCGACGAGGACCCCGACGTGATCCTCGCCGCCGCCGGCGACGTACCCACGCGCGAGACGGTGGCCGCAGCGTGGTGGCTGCGGCGCGAGGTGCCCGAGCTGCGCGTGCGCGTCGTGAACGTCGTCGATCTCTACGCGCTGCAGTCGCCGCGCGACCATCCACACGGGCTGCCGGCCGAGCGGTTCGTGGAGCTATTCGGAAGCGCGAGCGAAGTGGTCTTCGCGTTCCACGGCTATCCGGATGTCGTTCACGAGCTGCTGCACCACAGGCCCAACCCGCAGCGGTTCCACGTGCGCGGCTACGTCGAGGAGGGCACGACCACTACCCCCTTCGACATGACGGTGCTGAATCGCATGAGCCGCTACGACCTCGCCATCGAGGCGCTCCGCCGCGCTGGGCGGGGCGAGCTGACCGCCGTGTTCGAGCGAAAGCTCGACAAGCACCGACGCTACATCCGCGAGCACGATGAGGACATGCCGGAGGTACAGGGGTGGCGCTGGACGGGAGCCGAGGCGACGGCGTGAACGACGCGCCCGCGCTCCACGGCTACCGCCTCTCGTCGATCTTGATTCGCCGCCCTCGTGCCTCCGGACTTCGCGCCTCGCCAGACTGCTCACCCGTCTCACGCACTCACCGATCGGGATCGGGAACGCACCCCGACGTGCCGCATCCGTAGAAGCTGACCCACCACGGCCGGGATGCTGGCCAGGAGAAAGACTACCAGCCACTCAGCCATTGCGAGCGGCCGTACCCCGAGCACTCCCGCCAGCGGCGCATAGCTCACCGCGAGGATCTGCAGAGCGATCGTGATCGCCACCGCGCCTATCGCGTAGTGGTTCGCCAGCGCTCGGCGCAGCGTCATTACCGGAAGAATTCCACGCGCGTTGCCCAGATGAAATAGCTGAGCCAGGGCGAGCGTCATGAAGCTGAGTGTGGTGGCATGACGCGCGTCTCCACCGTCGGGCATGTGAAGTCCCCAGACGAACGCGCCGAGCGTGCAGCCCGCAATGAGCGCGGCGTGGAGGAGTATCGACCGCAGCATCCCCGCCGAGAGGAGGCCGGATCGCGGCGAGTGGGGCGCGCCGCGCATGATCCCCGGCTCCGCCGGCTCCAGCGCAAGCGCGAGCGCCGGGAAGGTGTCCGTCACCAGGTTCAACCAGAGGATCTGCAAAGGCAGTAGCGCGAGCGGGAGACCGGCCGCGCCGGCGCTCACCAGGACCAACAACTCGCCCGCGTTGCAGCTGAAGAGGTAGTACACGAATCTTCGGATGTTCGCGAACACGACGCGCCCCTCCTCCACCGCCGCGGCTACAGTGGTGAAGCGATCGTCCTGAAGCACCATCCCGGCAACCTGCTTGGCCACGTCGGTACCGCGGCGCCCCATCGCGACGCCGATGTCGGCGCGCTGCAGCGCCGCCGCGTCGTTCACGCCATCGCCCAGCATGGCGACGATCTCACCGTTTCGTTGCAGCGCCGATATCACGCGCAGCTTCCCCTCGGGACTCATCCGGCTGAATACCGCACCGTGCTCCACCAGCGACGCCAGCTCAGCATCGCTCGCGCGCTCCACCTCCGCGCCATCTATCGAGATGTCATCCGGTCCGATGAGATCGAGCGAGTGCGCGACGGATTCCGCGGTGGGCCGCTGGTCTCCGGTGAGCATCACAGTGCGAATCCCTGCCTCGCGGAAGCGGGCGATCGTATCCTTTACGCCAGGTGCGGGAGGATCCACGATACCCACGAGACCGAGGAAGGTCAGCCCGCTCGGGAGCTCCTCCTCGGTGGGCGGCACTGCGCCGGAAGCCAGCGCAATGACCCGCAGTCCCCGTTCGGCGAACGCGACGTTGCGCTGCAGGAGCTCCTCTCGCGCCGCATCGTCCAGCGGCGCGATGCCGCCTGGGCCCACCACCTTCTCGCTCGCGGTGATGATGCTGCGCGGCGCGCCCTTCACGAAGGCGACCGCCGAGCCGTCGGCGCGTCGGTGATAGCTCGCCATCATCATGTACGCGCTGTCGAACGGAAGCTCTCCGATCGGCGAGAGCGACTCGAGCTCGCGCGGCCGATCGATGCCGGCCTTGAGCGCGGCCACCAGAAGAGCCGCGTCCGTGGGATCGCCGTGTGCCTCCCAACCGGCTTCACCGCGTGTGACCTCCGCGTGGTTCGCAAGCGCGGCAGCACGGAAGGCATCGCGCAACGGGCCCTCGGCGCCTACCTGTACCGGCTCACCATTCTCGAGAAGATTTCCGTCCGGCGCGTAGCCGGTGCCCGTGAGCGTCATATACCGCCCGGCGATCCAGAGCTCGACCGCGGTCTGCTCTCCGGCTGTGAGCGTTCCCGTCTTGTCAGTGCAGATCACGGTCGTGGAGCCGAGGCTCTCTACCGCCGGCAGCCGACGCACGAGCGCGCGCCGCCGCGCCATGCGCCACACACCCACGGCCATGGCGACGGTGACCACGGCGGGGAGCCCCTCGGGCACCGCGGCGATGGCCACTGCTATCCCCATCTGAAGCACCGTCGCGAGCGATTCACCATGCAGGAGGGCGAACGCCGCGATCACGATCGCGATCCCGACGGCCGCAATCGCGAGTCGTCTCCCGAGCGAATCCAGCCTGCGCTCCAGAGGCGTCTTCGCGACCGCCACGGTGCTCGTCAGCGCGCCTATGCGCCCCATTTCCGTGGCACCACCGGTAGCCACGACCATGGCACGCGCGCTACCGCTCACCACAGTGGTTCCCTGATAGAGCATCGTCTCGCGCGCCGGCAACGGAGTATAGGCGGCGAGCATGGCGTTCTCGTTCTTGTCCACCGGAAACGATTCACCCGTCAGCACGGATTCCGCGCTCCGTAGTGCCGTGGCGCTGATGAGGCGCGCGTCGGCGGCGACGGCCTCTCCCGCCTCGATCGCAATGACGTCCCCCGGCACGAGTTCGCGCGCGTCGATCTCGCGGACTTCCCCGTCGCGGACCACGGTCGCGCGCAGTGCCTGGAGCTCGAGCAGACCGGTGATGGCCTGGAGCGCTCGAAGCTCCGTCGCGAAGCCGATTGCCACATTGAGGAAAAGCACCACCGCGATCGCGATGGCATCGACGGCGTCGCCCATGAGTAACGCCGCCGCCGCGGCGGCAGCGAGAAAGAGCACGACGATGCTTCGCACCTGGTCGAGCAGGATTCTCCACATCGAAGGGCGTGCCGGCCGCGGAAGGTCGTTCGGTCCGAGACGCTCGAGACGCGCGATGGCTTCATCGGGCGAGAGGCCCCGCTCGGTCGAACCGAGAGCGCGGGCGACATCTGCCAACGGTATCGCGTGCCAGGGAGTCGCCACCGGTCCTGTTCCTCTCGCCGGGATGTGGCGCCGCATCCGCGGTACATTTATTCGTGCCACGGCGTCAGGCTACGAACTCGGGGAAGTCGCGTCTGTCCAGCGGTCGCCCGGACTTCGCGCGTATGAGACCGACGTTCCGGGGCAGTCACCGTCCCGCATTTTGCTGACGGCCGACGGCCTGTCGGGTATTCTCCGGACGGAGCCCGCGACGCGGATACTTGTCGTTTCGCATTCGGGCGCCATGACGAGCGCAGTATTTGCCGACCAACAGTCCGGGCCGTGAGAGCCATCCCATCGCGTCAATCGTCTTCACTCTCGCGCACGTGCTCGACGATCGCCAGCACCGGGCACTCGGCGCCGCGCAGCACCTCGTTCGCCACGCTCCCGAAGAGCGCGCGGCGCATCGCCCGGCGCGGGTGAGCCCCGAGCACGATGAGATCGCTCTCCAATCGGCGCGCCGCCGCCAGGATTTCCTGGCCCGGTTCGCCGAAGGTCGATTCGGCCGCCGCGCGATCACGCGGCAAGCCCGCCATTTCGAGTCCCGTGAGCCACCGGTCCACTTCGCTTTGCGCGCTCGCGCGAGCACCCTCCCATGCATCACCCGTGTTACCGTCCGCACCGTCGATCGCGGGCGCGAGAATGGCGGCCGATACTGAGGCGCTGATGACGTGAAGGATCGTGGCCGCCGCATCGAATCGCGCACCCAGAAATCCTGCCCACGAGAGCAGTCGTGACGTGACCGCCGATCCGTCGACGGGAGCCAGCAGATGTCGCGGTCGGCGATCGCGCGGCGAAGTGGCGAGAAGGACCGGAATGGACGACCCGCGGAGGACACCCTCGGCCGTCGTTCCGAGGCGATTCCAGAGCCCCGGTCGATCGCCGTGTTTGCCGACGACGATGAGGTCCGCACCGTACCCGTGGGCGAAATCCGCGATCCGGTCCGCAGGCTCGCCGATCCGAATCTCGGCTCGTACACGATCCGACCCGAGACTCTGCGTTACCTCTCGAAGTCGCTGGTTGGCGCCCGCTCGCGCCGTGTCAATGAGCACCTCTCGCGCCGGGAATCGGCCGCGGAGCACCCCCGGTGGCTCGGGGATGGAGATCGCATGTAACAGCATCAGCTCCGCGTCCTGCGCGATGTGCCGGCGTACCCACTGTGCCGCGGCGACGGCGGGAGCGCTGAAGTCCATCCCGATCACGATGCGGTCGAGACGCATGGATTCCTCCGGGGTGAGCTGACCATTGCGAGAACCGGCACCGACCATGCCGTGAGGCAACCGGGCGGCGCTGATACGACCAGTCTATGTCGCTCGGCGGCGCGGGTATGTCGGACGTGTTCCGCGTGTCGAGTCGGGCGTCGGCGGACGGGGGGCGCCAGAATCGGGGAAGCCCCGACATTGGATGGGTACCCGACCGACGCCCGTTCCGCGGCGTGGTGCCTACGTTGCGTTCGGCATCGCCACCGACCGTTCGTCACGACGTCGAAGCACGAAGAACGTCCTCACAAACGGCAGGTGCCTGGCACCTTCCATGCGCGATATCGTCCCGAGCGGAGCTTCCGATGCTCGACCACCGCGAACTCGTCGCCCTCGCGCGCTCACTGCGAAGCGAGCGCGTACTCAGCGTATACCTCGACCCATCCGTCAGGAACCCGGCCTCGCGACGGGCATGGCGTGTTCAGCTCGATCACTCGTTGAAGGAGCAACGCGCATCGCTGGCCGGCTCGCCACACGACGAGCGCGAGCAGTTCGAGCAGTGCGTCGCTCTCCTCGACGAACGACTCCGGGACGTTGCCGACTCGAACGGAACCGGTGGCTGGGTAGCGTTCATCACTCCGGACGGCGTGCGGCACGCCGAGCGACTCCCCGTTCCGACGCCGACACTGGCCCTCTGGAGCACCGGCATCTCCGTCGCTCCCTACGTTCGCGCGCTCAAGGAGAGCCGCCCGGTAATCGTGGTACTTGCCGACGCGCGGAAGGCGGCGATCTACCGCTACTTCGGCGGACGACTCGAGCATGTCGAGACCATTCGTGCTCGCGCAACCGTCGCGCCGACGAAGCATATGGGAGACGCGCCGCTCCTCGGCTTTCATCCAGGAGTGCGCGGCACGACCGGACGCGATTACGCAGAGCGCGCACTGGCGGGAGGAACCGAGCGCATGCTCCTGGACGCCGCCGACCGTGCAGTGCGGCTAGCCGCTTCGGATGGCTGGATCGTGTTGGGCGGCATCCCTCGCGCCGCCTCACACATGGCCGGGCCTCTGGCAAAGCAGGCGCCGGAGCGGGTCGCGCGGCCCGACTCTCTGGACATCCATGCATCCCACGCCCGGATCACGGCCGCCGCTCGTGAAAGCGCATCGGCACTCCGTAACGCCACCGATCTGCGTCGGATCGAGGAGGCGATCGCTCTGGGAGGCGAAAGCGACCTCATCGCACTCGGCCCGGCCGAAACGCAGAGGGCGCTCGAGCAGGAGAGCGTCCGGGAGCTCTATTTCACCCATCGCTATCTCGGCGATCACGCGCCGGAGATCGAGGGTGCCGTGCGCGCCGCGCTCGAACAGGACGCGCTCGTGGAAGAGGTATCAGGATAGGCCGCGAGGCGACTCGATGAGCACGGCGGCGTGGCCGCGCGGCTCCGATTTCGCTCGCACTGACGCGAGTTATCGGGGTCGTGCCCAGGCCCGCGGTACCGCTGATCGACGAGCGCCGCAGGAGTAGAACCGCCAGTACCACTGTACCGGACACCCTCGTGGGCGCGCGCATTGGCGATCTGGTCGGCGCTCTGGTCGAGACCGACCACTTCGTCGAAATGGGCCGCCAACTGCACCGTGAGCTGTCCACTGCCGCAGCCCACGTCGACAGTGCAGTCGCGCGGCAGCACGTCGGCTACCCGTGCCCGCCGAGCCGCCACATTCATGCAACCGTCATTCGCTCATGTAGAGCGGGCGACCGGACTCGAACCGGTGACGTCCAGCTTGGGAAGAAGGTCAGGCGCTAGTGTCATGTCAGCATCTGCGCTCATTTCAAGCGTTTAACGGCACGCTAGGTGGCAGCTGCGTTCACCGGTATGCGCAGAATCGGACGGAAATGTGACCCGGGCGCTCAGGGCTGACAGGGAGTGAAATTGCCAATGCGAGCTGCCCAAATCGGCGGGTACGAGTCCGCCTGGTTGTATGTTACGACCCGTCGGCATATATTGCGATATGTCAACGAAACGTAACAGCACCCCGAGGCGCAGCCGACCGGACAAAGACCGGGTCCTGGCACTCGCTCATCGACGTGGCGTGCTACGGCCGCGGGATCTCGAGGCCCAAGGACTGCCACGCACTGCCCTGCACCGTCTGGTCGCCGAGGGACGCATGGACCGCCGTGGCCGCGGCCTGTATGTAGCGAGCGACGCGGTGCTGAGCGAGTCCGAGATGCTCGCTGCCGCTAGCGCGCGCGTCCCACACGCCGTCATCTGTCTCCTCTCAGCGCTCCGCTTTCATGGGCTCACCACCCAGAATCCAGCCGATGTGTGGCTGGCCATCGACCGCAAGGCACGAGCGCCGCGGGGCAGCGAGCTACCGCTGCGGATCGTGCGCTTCTCCGGTGAGGCCCGCACCGCGGGGGTGGAGGAGCACACGATCGACGGCGTCCGGGTCCGTATTTACAGTGCGGCTAAGACCGTGGCCGACTGCTTCAAGTACCGTGGAAAGATCGGCCTCGACGTGGCGATCGAGGCGCTGCGCGACTATCTGCACACGCACCGCGGGTCGATCGACGAGCTGTGGCGCTACGCGGCCGTCTGCCGTGTTACCAACGTCATGCGCCCATACCTCGAAGCGCTCAGCGCCTGAGCCGATGCGCCGGAACTCGCCGACCGACCTCGCGGCGTCTGTTCGCCAGCGCCTGCTGAACATCGCACGGGCACGTGGCGAGGAACTGCAGCTCATGCTCACGCGCTACGGGATCGAGCGGTTGCTGTATCGACTGGGTCGCACGTCCGCTAGTGAACGTTTCGTGCTCAAGGGGGCCGTGCTCTTCTACCTCTGGGATGGCGCGCCGCACCGCCCCACGCGCGATGTGGACTTCCTCGGCTATGGCGATGTGTCGCACACGGCGATGCTGGTGGCATTCCGCGCGATCTGCAGCGCCGACGTCGAGCCGGATGGACTGACATTCCTCGCCGAGAGCATCAGGGTCGAGCCGATTCGCGACCGCCAAGAGTACGGCGGGATACGCGTCACCCTCGTCGCCATGCTATGTACCGCGCGCATCCCGCTGCAGATCGACATCGGAGTTGGCGATGCCGTCACGCCGGATCCACGAGTGGCGACTTTCCCCACGCTGCTAGATTTCCCCGCGCCACGTGTGCGCGCGTATCCCGCGGAGACGGTGATTGCCGAGAAGTTCCAGGCGATGGTCACACTCGGGATTGCAAACACGCGCATGAAGGACTTCTATGACGTATGGCTGCTCTCGGAGACGCAGCCATTTGACGGCATGGCGTTGGTTAGTGCCATCGCCGCGACCTTCGCCAGACGGGAGACACCCCTCCCCATGGATACGCCGCTGGCGCTGACCCGACAATTCTCCCACGATCCGGCGAAACAGGCACAATGGCGAGCGTTCGTCGAGCGAGGGCGGCTGCGAGATGCACCCACCGACCTCGGCCTCGTTGTCCAGCGCATCGGTACCTTCGTTCTCCCAGCAGCACGAGCCGCGAACGGCACAGGGCACTTCAGTGCGAGTTGGATTCGGGCTGGGGGGTGGACGCAGGGATACACCGAAGACTGAAGCGACGGTTGATTCACTATCTGGATGGCACAGGCTGTCTCCCAATCAAACGCGCGACTGACGAGCGGCGCCGCGCTCGGCGGAAATGCGCCGCTTACCGATCACGATGCATCCTCAACAGAAAAGCGTGCCTCGGTCCCCAAGATGACACAAAGGCCGACCCCTTCTCAGGAATCGGCCTTCGCACTTTCACCTCTCTCTATCACTCACCAGGAGCGGGCGACCGGACTCGAACCGGCGACGTCCAGCTTGGGAAGCTGCGAGGTTACTACTCAAATTCGCTATATACGCTAACAACAACGACTTCCATAGCAGCAATAGCGCTCTAACCGGTGCTCGGTAGCGTATGTACCGACCGCGGTGGGCACTCGTGGGCACCATGAAAAGTGGCGGTCGACCGGGGGAGACTGAGGGGACCCGAGTGAGGATTCCCTCCCCTTCTGCGTCTCTGGCCGAGCGCTGACCATCCGGACGGATCGCTCGTGCGCGGCTGCCAGACATCGCCACTGAGGTGTTCCATATTTACTACTGTCGTCTAGACATGAAACTGGCATCGCGTAGCAGAGCAGAGGGTTGCAGTATCTCCGTCAGTGAATACTTCCGGAAAGGGCTGCGGCCGAGCATGTTAGCGCAGTGGTAGACGGCCTTACCGAGTGCACGTTTGACCTCCACGATCATCGTTGTCATTCATGGAGCAGCCACCCGTTCCGGTCGCACATGCCGAGCGCCTGCTCGAGGCGTTCGGCTACTGGCATTCGTTCCACGACGCCGAGGTGCACCGAGCGGTGCTTGACCGCGGCAGCGCCGAGGAGCGGCCGTCGATCACGCTGCTGATCAACTTGTACGACAGCAGCGGGGCGCTGGATGAGCGCGGGTACTACGACGTGCGGGTGAACGTGATGGTGACGCTCAAGTTCACCCACGTCGACGACATGGAACTGGGCGACCTCGGAGCGCAAAACGTGATCAACGAGCTGCGCCTGGAGTCGCAGCCGACGGGTCGCATCGCCGTGGAGCTGGCCCCGTGCTTTGGACTCAACGGCGTGTTCACGTGCGGCACAGTGGAGGTGCTGGAGGTTGCGCCGTACATGCGTCCGAGCGCCGCCAACCGACCGGCAGGCGAGCCCTTGCGAACGGACGTCTAGCGAGTCATTGAAGCTGACGAACGCGCGCAACGCTCATCACCCGCAGCACGCTCCGACGCAGCGCGTTCGCAGCCACATTCCAGCGTTATGCAGCCACCAACCAAGTACTGATGAAGAACCGCATCCGGCAGTCTGCATCCTGTCGCTACCGAATCCTCGTTGCGGCGATTGCGCTCACTATGCCAAGTCATGTTACCGCTCAGGCGCTGCTTCGCCAGGGAAGTAATGCGGACTCCACATCTATCGCCCTTCGCGCTCAGCTTCAGGAGATGCGCGCGGAACGGCAGAATCTCCTCGCTACGGTACACTGGTCACTCGGACTCGTGGGTGCTGTAGCCTTCCTTCTAGTAGGCTATAGTTGGTTCACGAATAGCCGGGCGTATGAGCGCGACAAAGAGGCGATGCAGGGTGCGCTCAAGAACAGCATCGTGGAAGAACTAGCCAACATCCGTGCGTCACAATCGGAAGTGGCGAAGGCATTGCGCGACGAGATGACAGTGACCGCCGCCAACGTCGTGAAAGGCGAAATGACTACTCTGTCGTCGGCCAGCAACTCTTTGCGAATCGGTCTTCGCGACCTCGAAGAAGAGGTCGTGGAGATGCAGATTGAGCGTGCCCTCGAGCAGCGGCATAGCTGGGCGGCGGTCTCTGGAATTCTCAAGTTACTGATGCGGCGCCACGAGGAAGGATGGGACTTGCGCGTTTCTGATCAGCTAGGCGCACTGTCCAACCTCCTGCACAAAGAGTGGTGCCGCTTGGATGCTGACGATGCATCGAACATCATGGCGGCAATGGACAAGATGTCTTCCGCACACTCAGCGGATGCGGAGGCAATCAGGGCCAGGGTGCGCGTGCTGCGGACCCCGGGGGCGGCGCGGTAATGCTAGTAAGGCTCCGTCGCCGTGCTGCGTAACACGTGCTGCACCTGTCGGGCGATGTACGGAACTGCGCTGGCTCCGCCGGCGCTTCTTAATTTTGCTCGCCCGCAGGTGAGATTTGGCGTTGGCCATACTCCCTATTGTCCATGCCGCTCAAAGGCGCGCTCCCGTCCCTACTTCTGAGCTTCGTCGTCACCTTCGGTGCCGAGAGCGCTGCAGCCTGCCATTCGCCGCAGCGAACGGCGTCCGGGAGCACCGATACTACGCAGGTGCCGACGCGAATCCGGGTGGACAGCGGTACGGTGTCGGTAAACGGCACGATCCTCTACTACGAGGCAGCGGGCCGCGGGCCGGTGGTCATCCTGCTCCACGCCGGGAACCTCGATCGACGCGTGTGGGACCCGCAGTTCCTCCCGCTCGCGCGGGAGCACCGCGTAATCCGCTACGACCTGCGCGGCTACGGCCGCTCCGGGCCCGCCGACGCACCGTACGCGGCTCAAGAGGATCTCGGCGCCCTGCTCGATGCGCTGGGGATCGGCCGGGCGTCGCTGGTGGGGTTGTCGGGCGGCGGGCGGATCGCGATCGACTTCGCGCTCGCGCACCCGGAGCGGGTGAACCGGCTCGTGCTCGCCTCCACTGGGCTGAGCGGCTGGCAGTACGCGGACTCTGGTGACACGGCGTACTTCGCCGAGGCGCGGCGGGCGCGCGACCGCGGCGATGCGGCCGCTCTGGGCATCGCATGGCTCGGGAGCGCGTACACGCGGCCTGCGATGGAGCACCCGGAGCTGGTCGCGCCGCTGCGCGAGATGGCGGCGGCGAACGGGAAGGCGTGGATGGGTCTCCTGAAGCACGGCGACCTTGAGCGGCCGGCGGATCCGCCGGCGCTGCACCACACCGTCGGGCTGCGGATCCCCACGCTGCTCATCGTCGGGACGCGCGACACGCCCGACATCCGCGCGATCGCCGACACGCTCGCGGCCTCAGTGCCAGGGATCCGGCGCGTGACGTTCGAGGGGGCCGGGCACCTGGTGAACATGAAGCAGCCGCAGCGATTCACAAACCTGGTACGGACGTTCCTCCACCCGTGACGCGTAACGAGTCGTTGCACCGGACGCGCGCGTGCAGGACGTCCATGTGGGCGCCTGGCGAGATTCTCTCGACTCAACCACCATCTCGTATGGAGAATCGGAGCTTGCCGGTGAACTCCGCGTTTGCCTGACGACGAGCATGTGGATTGAACTGGCAGAGATAACCGAACTCCACGAGGTCTATCTGGCCGCCATAGGGCGGGCGCTTGCTGTTGCCCAGCATTTCGAGCAGACATGTCGCTACGTGCTAACTGTTGCAGCAATTGGTGCAGCACACGAAGGGGGCTCAATCGATTCTCTCGATGATGCCAAAGGCCTCGTCGAGTACCTGGGGCGCTGTATGCTAGGACAGCTGGTCGTGCGATTCGATCGGCTCGGGGAGGTCTCATACGAACATCTGACCATTCTCGATAACGGTCGGGCCGCAAGGAATTACGTTGCACACGAAGCCGCCTCCATCGTGTCTGAGTGTCCTGAATCGGAAGACCGCATCCAGGCTCGTACTGTTACGCTTGAAGGAGAGGTTCATAACCTCGTCGAAGCCGACGCGCTTGTATCGGAGTGGAGTTACTTCATTCAGGAACAGGCCAGCCTTCCAGAGCAACATCGGATCGGATACCGTCCAGCATTGACTTCGTGGATTCTTGCTCCCATCGCAGGCAGGCTACCGAAACACTGAAGCGGACGAGCGCGAAACCTGGGGCAGTGATCGTGGTTGAGTGCCTGGCGAGTGCGACGACCGATCAGCGTCTCCGTGCTGTGAAGCGGTCACTCGCCACTTAGCTCTGCGCTAGCTCGCCACGAGCATCGAGTTGCAGATCATCGGGATCGCGTAGCCGCACCGATACCAGTGACCGCTCCTGTTGACGACCTACAGGACACCACATATCATCCTGTAGACCGCCAACAGGAGCCCCGATGGCACACGATCGTTCGGAGATACTCCAGGGAACTCTTGAGCTGCTGATCCTCAAGACGCTCTCGCTCGAACCGATGCACGGATGGGGAATCGCCCAGCGTATCCAGCAGCGCTCGCAAGACATCTTCCAGGTCAACCAGGGTTCGCTCTACCCGGCCCTCGAGCGGATGAAGAGCAAGGGGCTGATCGTCTCCGAGTGGCGAACGTCGGAGAACAATCGGCGGGCGCGCTATTACCGCCTTACCGCCGCAGGACGCAGGCAGCTGGCGGCCGGCCGCTCGGAGTGGGAGCGCTCATCTTCGGCGGTCAGCTGGATTCTCGATTGGAACGGAGGCACCGCGTGAGCGCCTTCACCCGCGCGCGCGAGTTCGCCCGCGCGCTCCTGCATCGGAGCCGCGAGGAGACCGAACTCGCCGACGAGCTGAGCTTCCACCTCGAGATGGAGACGGCTGCAAACGAGCGCCGCGGGTTGGAGCGCGACGAGGCTCGCCGTCGTGCGCTCGCTGCGTTCGGCGGCGTAGAGCGCTTCAAGGAGGAGGTACGTGACGCGCGTGGCTCGGGTCAGCTCGAGCGTCTCGCGCTCGACCTCCGATACGCGCTGCGCGGCCTGCGCCGCTCCCCTGGCTTCACACTGACAGCTGTCGCGGCACTCGCTCTCGGCATCGGCGTCACCACCGCAGTCTTCAGCGCGATAGACGGTATCATCCTCAAGCCGCTTCCCTATCCGGACGCAGGGCGAGTGGTATTCTTGGGCTGGGACTATGGAAGCGGCAGCCGAATCGCCTCGCTGACGCCGTTGGACTTCGCGTTCTGGCGTGAGCACAGTAGTGTCTTCGCCGGCGTGAGCACCTCCCGTACCTTTACCGCCGAACTGAACGACAACGCCGACGTGCCGATGGTGCACGGAACCCGAGTCTCGGACGACTTCTTCGATGTCGTAGGTGTTCGCCCATTGATCGGGCGCGAGTTCACGCCGGACGAGAGCGGGCCGGGTGGACCTCAGGCCGCCATTCTGAACCACCGGTTCTGGCTTGATCGCCTTGGTGGAGACTCTACGGTGCTGGGGCGCACGCTTCGGCTGGGCGACGGAGTCTACACGATCGTCGGCGTCATGCCGGCGAGCTTCCGACTGGTCGGCAACGGGGCGTCGAGTGACGACGTGATCGTCCCGCTCCAGCTGCGCGTGGACCCACAGGATCAGGGACACAATTTCGAGGTGGTCGCGCGACTTCGCCCCGGACTCGACGAGCAGAAGGTTGCCGCAGATCTCGCGCGAGTGGCCGCCGAATTCCACTCGGCTCATCCCGAACTCTCCGACCGCGCGCGAGGCAGCGTCTACGTTACCAGCTACGGGGATGTATACACCAGTGGCCTCGCCACCACCCTTTGGATCCTGCTTGGGGCGACGCTCTTCGTCCTGCTCATCGCGTGCGCGGATGTCGCCAACCTCCTTCTGGCACGCGCCTCAGGCCGGCAGCGTGAGATCGCGACCCGCGTAGCGCTCGGCGCGGGCCGCTCACGCGTCATCCGGCAGCTCCTCACCGAGAGCTTGGCTCTCGGTATCCTGGGCGGGGCAGCGGGACTGCTGCTCGGGGTGGGCTCTCTGCGCGTGCTCCTCGCTATCACCCCATGGTCACTCCCTCGCGTCAACGAGGTGGGCCTGGATGCGCGGGTACTCGGCTTCACGCTAGTTATCTCGATTGGCACCGCGGCGGTATTCGGACTGGCATCCGCGCTCACCGCCACTCGTCAAGATGTCGCGGCGGCGCTCAGGGAGGGTGGGCGCGCCGGCGAGAGCGCGGGTCGGAGGAGAGTCCGAGACGTCTTCGTTGCCGCCGAGACCGGGGTGTCGTTGGTGTTGCTCGTCGGCGCTGGATTGCTCATGGTCAGCTTCATCCGGCTGCACCGGATCGATCCCGGCTTCGACCCGCGGAACGTGGTCACTGCGACCTTCGATCATACTCCGAAAGGCTACGATAAGAGCGCAGCGCTCTGGCGTTTCGAGCGCCAAGTCCTGGAGCAGCTCCGCGCCTTGCCGGGGGTCGAGTCCGCAGCTGGCACATCGGTCACGCCGCTCGCGGGACAGTGGAATATTCCCGTGACCGTGGAGGGAAGACCCGATGCCACCGAGGGAGCTGTTCAGTGGCGCGCGATAAGTCCTGGCTACTTCCAGACGATGCGGATCCCCTTGGTGCGCGGACGATCCTTTGCATCTGCCGACGACGCCAGCGCGACCGATGTCGCCATCATCACCCGTTCGATGGCCGAACACTACTGGCCCGGCGGCGAGGCGATCGGCCAGCGGATCCTGCTCGGTGTCTTCCAGGGCAAGGTGAGCGCGGATCCGCCGGTGCGTGCGCGCGAGGTGATCGGAATAGTCGGGGACACCCGCGACATCTCGCTTGACAGATCCCCCGCGCGCACTGTCTATATCCCGCAGGCACAGGTGCCAGACGACTGGGGGATGTCGCTCCCGGCCTTCGTCGTACGGAGCAGCGGTGGATCCCAAGTGGGCCGCGCCGCACTCACGCGCGTGATACGTGAGACCGATCCACGCCTCCGCCCGCCGCTGATCCAACCTCTGACCGATCTCATGGCGATATCGATAGCCGGTCAGCGCTTCACGATGCTCCTCATGGCGCTCTTCGCCGGCCTCGCGCTCCTACTGACGGCAATCGGGATCTACGGCGTGATCACTTACACCGTGGGCAGACGGCAGCAGGAGATAGGCGTTCGGATGGCGCTCGGCGCTCGTGGGGGCGACGTGCTTCGGCTGGTCGTGATGCAGTCGATGCGACCAGTGGTCTTCGGACTCGCCGCCGGCTCGGTCGCCGCGCTCCTAGTGACCCGCGTGCTCACCGGGATGGTCTACGGCGTGGGTGTGCGCGATCCGCTCACGTTCGCGTTCGTGATCGGCGTGCTCGCCGCAGTCGCGATAGTGGCCGCCTACCTGCCCGGTCGGCGGGCTACACGCATCGACCCTTCCGTGACACTCCGCGCCGAATGATGCGTCGTGGTAATTGATCGCCCATTCTTCCGGGAGCCCGAGGATCGCGGCCGCGCGAGTGAATCGTCAAGCATTTTCCGGAGACGGCTCAATGGGCCCTGGCGCGAATCGGCTGTCAGTTATAGTCTCGTCCTCAACAATTTCAGGAGCCTCGGCATGCCACTCAAGAGCACGATAGACTACACTGGCCGCCCGTCAATCGAGCGTGGCCCCCACCAGATCGCTGCGGCGATGGCGGCAGTTCTAGAGGCTTTTGCGACGGCTTTGCACGGCTCCTCTGTACATGGGCGCTTCGACGTGGGCGAGCATCCGGAGCTGGAGGACGCGCTGATCCGCGCAGGCAAAGAGTTAATGGAGGCAGTAAGTCCGAACCGGTAACCCGATGCCGAGCGGCTGGCGCACTTGCGTCCACCCGTCCAGTGGCTGCACCGTGGTTTTGCACGATCGCCGCGACGCCTGCGGCCTGCGCGGCCGACGATAGAGGATCCCCTCCCCTTCCGCACCTCCGGCCGAGCGCTGACTATCCGAACGCATCGCTTGTGTGCGGCCGTCAATCATCCCCACGGAGGTGCTGTACATCCATGAAGGCCGTCCGGACCTGAGATCAGCAATAAGTAGCGTCGTAGAGGCTTGTCGTCTGGCCCTCGGGGGATACTCCCGTAATACGCCGCGGCCGAGCATGTTAGCCCAGTAGTAAACAGACCTGCCTAGCACACGTTAGCCCGCGACCACTTTCTGAGGAATTCATGACCGAGTGCACGAACGAGTTGCTCGCGCAGCTCGTAGAGCTGTAAGGCCGTCAAATCGCCGTCCTGGAGGCACAGCTCGAGAATCAGCGGATCGCGCTTGAACGGCAGCAGAGCGTGCTCCGGCGCAGTTTCCCGCTCGTTATCGGAGTGATGGCGCTTATCGTCTACGGACCCTACCTCTTCCAATGGGCCAGGTATCTCCTGCAGCGTTGACCGCGCACGCGGGCTAACGAGACGCTGAAGCGGACGAGCGCTGGAGCTGTGGAAATTATCGTGGTTGGGCGTCTAGCGAGAGCGTCCCGCGTTCAGCATCGTTGTCCTGGCGGGCAATCGCTCGCCGCTCAGCTCTGCGTTATCCCGCACCATGGTCATACGAAATGCGCGCCTCAGTTCGTACAATCGGCTGGTACCATATCGCGGGCGCAGTTGCCGGGGGCGTACTCACTCTCTGGGGGTTCTCCCGAGGAGCCGCGCTGATAGGCGGCTCGTTGTGGGCTGTCGCACTGCCATTCGCACTCTCGATGGCAGCGGGGCAGGCACTGTTGGCGGGTAGGAGGTGGGCTCGTCCGATGGCGTACTTCGTTCAACTTCTCCAGGTCCCAATTTTCATTTCACAGGCGCCTGTCTGGAAGTTCATCGCCGGGATTATCGTTTCGCTGACCTTGAGTGGGCAGAGGCTCGGACTTTTCGGTGGCCTCGAGGCTACCTGGCTCTTTGGGGCTGGCGACCTGCGCGGGCTGCCATTAACGGTCGGGATCAACGTAGCGCCAATTATTGTGATGGTACGGCTGTTCCGTACCGGCAAACTTGATCGTCGCGATGTAGCGTGCGCCACGTCGCCATCACGACCTGCCGTATAACGAATCGCTGCGACAGATGGCGCCTTCACGGCGACCATGTGAGCGACTGGCGAGTTCTCCTCGGGGAACGCATCATCTTGTTGGCTGGCGAGCCGCGCGACGCGGCTGAGCTTTGCGTTAGACAGCGAAACCCATGCTTCGATACGTTCTAGGATACTCCCCTCGCACAAGATACCTCGCTCGACTCTCGCCTCACGCGAGTGCACGGCTCGGGAAGGGCCTAGCCTTGCTTTCGGCTCTGGGATGGGTAGTCCTAGTCAGGTACGCATTTCTCCCGATGATGCTTCACTCCAGAGAGCCAAGTCCACTGGTGCCTGATTGGGTTTGGGTGGTAGCAGTGGTTTCTATACTTCCGGACTTCTTTTACGGGCGTGTTATTGCTGAGCGCGATCTCGAGGCACGGATCGATACCGATCGTGGAGTGGGCCGACGATGGCGGTGGGCACTGGCGCTGCAGTTCTGGGGAGTCTGGGCGTACTGGCTCATCGCGGTTCGCCAGCTGCCCGAGCCGCGCTACGTCTTAGTAGTGGAGGGCGCGTCGCGCGATGCGCAGACTGGCCCTGAGGACCACGCTGTCTAACGAGACGCTGAAGCGTACAAGCCCGAGCTTTATGGAAGCCATCAGGATTAATCGCCTAGCGGAACGTTTTAGCCTCAGCATCGTTGTGCTGGCGAGCGGCCGCTCGCCGCTTAGCTCTGCGTTAGGCAGCGAATGCCGGGTCTGTCCTGGATTCCGATTGGCCGACGCCGCAGGGTATGCGTTATAGCCGCGCTGCACGCCGCTCGCGCCGGACGCTGAACAACTACCTGGTGAAGGATTGATGCTCCGTTTCGCGCTCACCGTCACGCTCGCAGCATTGTGCGCTCGCATGTCAGCGCCGCGGCTCCAGCCGCCACTCCAGCCGGTGCAACCCGTGGGTCAGCCGGGAGACACGTCATGTGCCGCTGCGCTCGACTCCCTCGTTAACGTGTTGCGGCACGACTATCCGGGCTACCGTGACCGCGTTGTCGGTCATGAGGCGAGGTTCGCAGCCCTGGTCGACAGCGCGCGCCGTGACGCATCCACGCCGGCTGCAGACTCGAGCTCCAGTGTCTGCATCCCAGCGTTGTGGCGGGTGACGCGCTTCTTCCACGATGCGCACCTCAGCCTCTGGCAAGGCTCACCAGAACCGAACGCCGCTCCCACCAACGGCCGATCGTCCTCGGAGACCGCCTCTCCGACAGTCGAATCGCCGTTGCCGGCGGACGATCCTGACCGCCCTACTCTGCGCCGCTACGGCGAGCGTGCGCTCATCTGGACTTGACCCGTATCGGTGGACGGTTTACGGCTTGGGTTTCAAGCCGCCTCTTGTACGACTGCAGCAGGTGCTGCGGTGATGCGTTCGTAGTTCACGGGCGACTGCTGCCCCAGTGCT
>Ga0182741_1001702_pt1 | contig 27624 bp, 30 predicted proteins | sample eDN5th37CBELigOP_FD_128874 | JGI IMG/M metagenome (GOLD analysis project Ga0182741, IMG submission 128874) | Enriched Organic Plus compost microbial communities from Emeryville, California, USA - eDNA 5th pass 37_C BE-Lig OP (version 2) (version 2) ... | reverse complement strand
TGCCTGGCAGCCGACCGCGCGATCAGCGTCTCTACTCCGCGGCGCGCATCGACGACCCGCAACCAGTCCGCCGCATTCAATGCCGCCACCTCGATGCCGGCGCGCGGGCGCACCGTCAGCAGCCCTTCCCAGGCGAGCCGCTGCACGGCCTCGCGGACGGGTGTCCTGCCGAGACCGAGACGGTCGATCAGGGCGCCCTCGGTTGTTACCTCGCCAGGTTCCAGCACCAAGGTGACGAGCATTTGCTCGAGCATGCGATAGGCGCGGAGCGTGACGGATGCTTCGAGCGGCGGCGCAGGGAATGAAGCCATCGCGATGTCCGGATTCTGATATACTAATGGCATATCAGACCGTCGCGGTCCTTGACAACCTACGTTCCGCACAGATATATCTGTAATATATCTTTAGGAGACAAAGACATGTGGGCAGGCATCTTCCCCGCCGTCACGACCAAGTTCACCGAGGATGACCACCTCGACCACAAGGAGATGGAGCGCTGTTTCGCGCTGCAGATGGAGGCCGGCTGCGACGGCCTGATCGTCGCTGGTTCGCTCGGCGAGGGTCCGATGCTGACCCATGACGAAAAGCTGGAGGTGTTCCGCACGGCGCGCAGCGTGGCAGGAAAGAAGCCGGTTCTGCTGACCGTCAACGAGGCCGCCACACGCGACGGCGCGTCGCTCGCGAAGCGCGCAGCCGCAGCCGGCGCCGATGGGCTGATGGTGGTGCCAAGCCCGATCTATCACACCAACCCGTACGAGACGGTCGCCACGCTGAAGGCGGTCGCGTCGGCCGGCGGCCTGCCGGTGATGATCTACTCCAACCGCATCGCCTACCGCGTCGATGTCACCGTCGAAATCATGGAGGAGCTGGCCAGCAACCCGCTCTTCGTCGCCATCAAGGAATCCTCGGACGACATCCGCCGCACCACCGACATCATCAACCACTTCGGTGACCGCTTCGACCTGTTCACCGGCGTCGACAACCTCGCCTTCGAGGCCCTGTCGGTCGGCGCGATCGGCTGGGTGGCCGGCCTCGTCACCGCATTTCCACGCGAGACGGTCGCAATCTACAAGTTGATGCAGCAGGGCCGCCGCGAGGAGGCGCTAGCGATCTACCGCTGGTTCCGGCCGCTGCTCGACCTCGACGTCTCCACCTACCTCGTCCAGAACATCAAGCTGGCCGAGGTCCACGCCATCGGCACCAACGACCGGGTGCGCATGCCGCGCCAGCCGCTCTCCGGCGCGCGCCGCGAGGCCGTCGAAAAGGTCATTCGCGAGGCGCTCGCCTCGCGCCCGACGCTGCCGGCGTTCTGAACTCCGGGGGAACGGTCAGCGGCGGAACAGCGATTCCGCCGCCGACTTCACCGATCCGCGCTTCGCCAGTTCGGCCTCGAGGCGCAGAATTTCCTGCTTCAACTGGGCGATCCGGCCGGTCAGGTCGTCCACGGAAAGTGTCGTGACGTCCTGGCCGACCACGTGGCCGGCCGGCGCCTTGACCGGCTCCTCGTCGAACAGGGCCATCGTCGCCTCCAATTGCCATTCGCCGTCCCAGCTTACATAAGGGAGCGGCTGCGGGGCAACCGAGGCGCTCCGCGACAGGGAGAGACACCCCAGATGGCCGACGACCCCAACATTCCGGCACGCATGACCGTTGTGACGATCTCCGAGCCCGGCGGTCCGATGGTACTCAAGCCGCAGAGCCGGGTGGTTCCCCGTCCCGAGGCCGGCGAAATCCTCATCCGCGTCCATGCCGCCGGAGTGAACCGGCCGGACGTACTGCAGCGCAAGGGCTCCTATCCGCCACCGCCCGGCGCGTCCGACCTGCCCGGCCTGGAAGTCGCGGGTGAGATCGTTGCGGTCGGACGCGACACGGAACGCTGGAAGGTCGGCGACCACGTCTGCGCGCTGGTGCCCGGCGGCGGCTATGCACAATATTGCCGTGTGCAGGGCAGCAACGCGCTGCCCGTGCCGCCCAGCTTCACCATGACCGAGGCGGCAGCGCTCCCCGAGACCTTCTTCACGGTCTGGCACAACGTCTTCCAGCGCGGCGGCCTGAAGGAAGGCGAGACGCTTCTGGTGCATGGCGGGTCATCCGGCATCGGCACGACGGCCATCCAGCTTGGCAAGGCCTTCGGCGCCAACGTCATCGTCACCGCCGGCAGCGACGAGAAATGCCAGGCCTGCGTGCGGCTGGGCGCCGACCGGGCAATCAACTACCGCACCGAGGATTTCGTCGCGGTCGTCAAGGAATTCACGCGAGGCAACGGCGCCCATGTCATCCTCGACATGGTCGGGGGCGACTATGTCGGGCGGAACTACCAGGCGGCCGCCGTCGAAGGACGCATCGTCCAGATCGCAACCCAGGCCGGTGCCGTGGCGAGCGCCGACTTCTCCCGCCTCATGGTGAAGCGGCTGGTCCACACCGGCTCGACCCTGCGACCCCGCACGACCGAGGTGAAGGCAGCAATCGCCGCCGAGCTCGAGGCCCGCGTCTGGCCGTTGCTCGCCGAGCGCCGTGTCGCGCCGGTCCTCGACACGATCTTCCCGCTGACCGACGCCTGGCGCGCCCACGAGCGCATGGAGGAAGGCACGCATATCGGGAAGATCGTCCTCGACGTCCTGTGACGCCTGCGCGTCCCGACGTCGTGCCTGCGGAACTCGACTGAGGCTGCTGCGCCCCACAAGGGGCGCCCGGCTCAGTGGCCCTCCGGCCCCTTGCCGGCCTTCGCCCGGCGCCGGCGGGCCAGCATGTTCAGCCCCTCGACCATCGCGGAGAAGCCCATCGCCGCATAGATGTAGCCCTTCGGCACATGGAACCCCATGCCGTCGGCGATCAGCGTCATGCCGATCATGAGCAGGAAGCCGAGCGCCAGCATGACGATCGTCGGGTTCTTGGCGATGAAGTTGGCCAGAGGGCCGGCCGCGACCAGCATCACGCTCACCGCAACAATGACGGCGATGTACATGATGGCGATCTCGTCGACCATGCCGACGGCCGTGATGATCGAATCGACGGAGAACACCAGGTCGAGCAGCAGGATCTGGAAGATGGCGCCGCCCAGCGAGATCTGGAGCGTCTTCCCGAGCATGTCGTCCTTGTGGTCGGTCGGATCGACCGTGTGATGGATCTCCTTGGTCGCCTTCCAGACGAGGAAGAGGCCGCCGGCAATCAGGATGATGTCACGCCACGAGAAGCCATGATCGAAGAGCGTGAACACCGGCGCGGTCAGCCGCACGATGACGGAGATCGTGGCGAGAAGCACCAGCCGCATGACCAGCGCTGCGCCGATGCCGAGACGACGGGCGCGAGCCCGCTGGTTCTCCGGCAGCTTGTTGGTCAGGATGGAGATGAAGATCAGGTTGTCGATGCCGAGCACGACTTCCAGCGCGATCAGCGTGACCAACGCCACCCACGCGGTCGGATCCGCCAACCATTCGAAATGCCCCGCTAGGAATTCGCCCATTCTTGTCTCATCGATCCTGGCTGGTTGACGGGATTGTATGCAGATTGGCGACGGAAGTAGGAAGCACTCCCTATGGCGTCAACGGGCGCGCCAAAAAGACGGCACGGTTTCTTCAAGCCGCGGACCGAGCCGCAGCGGTGCGATGGCCTCCGCGAGGCCGGTCCGGTCGGAAATCTCGACGCCGACGCCGCAGATGGTCGCAGGCCCGCCCGCGGCCTCGAAACGCCCCTTCGGCACCTTCGACAGGAACCGGCTCAACGGCTCCTCCTTGTCCATGCCGAGCGATGAATCGTAGTCGCCGCACATGCCGGCGTCGCTGATATAGGCGGTGCCGCCGTTGAGGATCTGGTGGTCGGCGGTCGGCTGGTGCGTGTGAGTGCCGACGACCAGGCTGACGCGGCCGTCGACGAAATGGCCGAAGCACATCTTCTCCGACGTCGCCTCCGCATGGAAGTCGATGACGACGGCATCCGCCTGTTCGCCGAGCGGACAGGCTGCCAGTTCGCGCTCGGCCGCCTGGAATGGGTCGTCCAGCTCCGGATGCATGAACACGCGCCCCATGATGTTGGACACCAGGATACGCGCTCCGTTGCGGGCCAGGTAGAGGCCGGAACCGCGCCCCGGCGTGCCTTTCGGGAAATTCGCCGGGCGCAGGAACCGCTCCTCGCGCGGCGCGAACTCGAGCGTTTCGCGCTGGTCCCACACATGGTTGCCGGTGGTCACGACATCGGCGCCGGCCGCGATCGTGTTGCGGAAGATTTCCTCGGTAATGCCGAAACCGCCGGCCGCGTTCTCGCCATTGACGATGACGAAATCGAGCCGGAAATCCGAGATGAGCTCCGGCAGCCGCTGCCAAACCGCCGTTCGGCCGGACCGACCGACCATATCGCCGAGAAAGAGAAGACGCATGCGGCCATGTAGCGGGCGACGATATGCCGATGCAAGCCGCCTCGGCCATTTCAGGCTCGTTCCGGTGGGGTAGGGTCAGGTGCTGCCGCGCGGGCGCCGCACGGCCCTGATCTTTCCGCTGCTACCCCCGCCGCAGAAGAAGCGGTGGTCCCCATCCGACTCCAGCCCCGAGACCCCCACATCGGGGGGCATGTCCAGCCTTTCCAGCACCTGTCCCGTATCGGGGTCGATCCGGCGCAGGTCGCTGCCGTCGTCGTCCCACGTGCCATGCCAGAGATCGCCGTCCACCCAGCTCACGCCGGTGACGAAACGGTTGGACTCGATGGAGCGCAGGATCTTTCCGGTCTCCGGGTCGATCTGATGGATCTTTCGCCCGCGATGCTGGCCGACCCACAGCGTTCCCTCCGCCCAGGCGAGGCCGGAGTCGCCGCCACCTCCGGGTGCGGGGATGCTGCCGACGATCGTTCCTGTCTGCGGGTCGATCTTCTGAATGCGGTCCTCGGCAATCTGGAAGATGTAGCGGCCGTCGAACGCCGTGCCGGCATGCGCGGGAACGTCGATCGAGCGGACGACCTTTCCGGTCTCGGGGTCCATCGCGTTCAACCGATCGCCGGACGCGAACCAGACCTGCCGGCCATCGAAGGTCAGTCCATGCACCTGTTCAGTCCCCGGGAAGGGGCCGTATTCACGCAGGATTTCGGCATTGGAATGCTTCATCTTTCAGCTCCTCGTGACGACGCTGGCAAATGCCGGTTCCGGGATTCTGAAGCTCCCGGTTCGACACCACGAGCGAGGTGGTTTTCAGGTCGCAACCGCATGAGCGACGGCTTGACGCAGTCTCCTCCCGGCCCCGAAGGCCCCGCGGGCTCGGGCAACGCATCGGCGACACTCGAGAACGCGACACTAGCCACCCGGCAGCGGGCCGGGGAGTAACAGTGTCGTCGGGAAACCGGGAACCGGCGGCCTCATCCAGCGCCGTGCGCGCCCCTGCCCGAAGGATTGCACCTTGCCAGCCTCGGAAAGCTGCGACAGCGCCCGCTGCACGCTGCGCGGACTGACCGCAAGCGCGATCGCCAACGCCGAACTCGACCAGGACTCGCCATCGGCCAGGAGGGCGAGGACGGCGGCATGCTGCTCCTGCGTCGTCGGCGTCAGTACCACCACCCCGTCCGCCCCTTGCGGCCTGAGCGCGAAGCCCCGCTCCGTCGCGACCAGCTGCGCAAGCGGACCGATTTCGGAGCGCAGCCTTCCGATCTCGACGCGTAGCCGGGCCCGATGCGATTCGTCGGCATGGCGCGCCCGGAAGGCGCGGCGGAGCAGGACATCCCGCGGCACATCGGCGGGCCACGCCTCGGCCAGCGCCTGCGCAAGCGCGAGCAGCACCGGCCTTGTGGCAAGCGAGACGACGGTTCCGTTCTGCCTGATCACATTGCGACATGCGTCGATGATGAGGCTGTCCGTGGCGAACAACTCCTCCACCTCCTCGAGCGAAAGAAGCTGCTCTTTTCCGTCCGAGATGAGCCGCGCCGCAGGCTCCCCCATCAACTGCGCGACGCCCTCCACCTCAGCCTCCAGCGCGGCGATGCCGGCCGCTCGCGCCGCACGCTGCGCCCTGGCCATGGCCGCACGCGCCGGCCGCATCTGCAAGCGCCGCATCGCGATGCCCGCCACGGCCAGCTCGTATCCGGCCCGCGACGCCGGCGAGAGCGCCGGGGGATCGACTTCCGCAAGCAGGCGCCCAGCCTCTTCCAGCCGTCCGATCAGCAGCAGGCGGCGTGCCTCGATGCATCCCGCATGCGCCGCGTTGAGCCGGTCGCCCCGGCGCGCCAGCACGCCCCGGGCCTTGGTGAGGGCGCCAACGGGCCAGGTCAGCTCGCGCGACACCAGCGCGATCTCGGCCTCGGCGACCACGCATCTCGCCCGGGCAACCGCGTCCCTCGAACCGAAGGCGCGTACGGCCCGTTTCAGAAGCTCCCTCGCCCGGACGAGATCGCCGAGCTGCGCCATGGCGATCCCGCGCAAGGCAAGGGCCGGCGCATCGTCGCGCAGCGCGATCCGCTTCAGCGCCGACAGCGGATCGCCGACAGCAAGGAATCGCGCGGCGGCCGCAATCAGCGAGTCCATCGCATTCCCGTCACACTTGTTACTCCCGCCCTCCGGATTCCCCTGCCAGCCTATACCAGGACCGACGAGGAGCGAGCCTCGAATGGTGCCCTGCCTCGAACCGAGGCGACAGCCGAGATCAGGAGGTTCCCTGGCCATGACGACGACATCAGGAAAGACAAACGGGCGACCCGCCATGCAGCGCCCGCCGGTGGTGACACGACAGGAATGGGAAGCGGCCCGCGCGCAGATGCTGGTCAAGGAAAAGGCCCACACCCGCGCCCGCGACGCCCTTGCGGCCGAGCGCCGCCGGATGTCGTGGATGGGGGTGGAGAAGTCGTACCGGTTCGACGGGCCACGCGGCCCCCTCAGCCTTGACGACCTGTTCGAAGGCCGCCGCCAGTTGATCGTGTATCGCGCCTTCTTCGAGCCCGGCGTGTTCGGCTGGCCGGATCACGCCTGCCGCGGCTGTTCCATGGTCGTCGACCAGATGGCGCACGTCGCCCATTTGAACGCCCGCGACACCACCCTCGTCGTCGCCTCGCGGGCGCCCCAGGCGGACATCGCGGCATTGAAGGCGCGCATGGGCTGGAGCGTCCCCTGGTACACGATCACCGACAGCTTCGACGAAGACTTCGGCGTCCACGAGCGGCACGGCCACAACGTGTTCTACCGTGACGACACCGGCATCTTCCGCACCTGCTTCATCGACAATCGCGGCGACGAGCAGATGGGCGGCACCTGGAACTACCTCGACATCACGCCGCTGGGCCGTCAGGAGACCTGGGAGGACTCGCCCCCGGGCTATCCCCAGTCCGCGCCCTACAAGTGGTGGAACTGGCACGATTCCTATGTCGCCGACGCCGCGCCCGACGCCAGATGGGTGGAAGTGTCCGACGCCGGAGAGGCGACCATGCGCAGCAGGGCAACGTCATGAGGCACTCCTGCTGTGGCGGGGATGCCGGGCAGGCTGGCCCCGGCCGCGCCCCGATCGGGGTGGCCGGCTGGCTGGCCCTCGCGGCCTCGCCGACATTCGCATCGATGGCACTGGCGACGGCCATTCTGGAAAGCGATCCGGCGTCCATCCTCTGCGCCGGCGGCTCGACCTCGCCTCTGACCGGAATGTCGACCATGTACCTGCTGATGAGCGCCTTTCACGCCGCCCCGTGGCTGCAACTGGTCCGCCCGTCCTCGTGCCCGGGGGAGGCTTCGCCAAGACATTGACGAGGCCAATCACGAAGCTCTGCCGGACGGCTTGACACGCGCCACGTCGTCCCGTTAAGAGCCACGCAACGTCGGGCGCGCTTTCGGGCGCGCCTTTGCTTTCTGCCTCTCGGGGCCCAATCGACAGGCCAGTCTGATGAAGATCAAGAACTCGCTCAAGGCGCTGAAAGCCCGCCACCGCGACAACCGTCTGGTTCGCCGCAAGGGCCGCGTTTACATCATCAACAAGTCCGATCCGCGCTACAAGGCTCGCCAGGGCTGACGCTGCGCGGGGCGGCATCGCCCTCACGCGAATATCAGTTTGACGCGGCGCACCGGGGGACTAAATCTTCCCGGATGCGCCGTTTCGTCGTCATCACCCTTTCCGCCCTGCTCGCCGCGGTGTCTCCGCTGGCGGCGCAGGACGCGGAACCCGTCGCTGCCCCCGTCGAGGACAACGCGCCGCCTCCGACCCGGGCCGAGCGCATCGACGCGCTGTTCATCCAGCTTAAGCGCGAGCGCAACGAGAACGCCGCCAAGCGGATCGCCTCGCGCATCCAGGGCGAGTGGAACAGGTCCGAGAGCGCCGTCATCGACCTGATGATGCAGTGGTCGCAGGACGCCATCGAGAAGAAGAAGTACGACGTGGCCCTGGATTTCCTCGACCAGGTCACGACGCTCGCGCCGGACTATGCGGAGGGTTGGAACCGCCGCGCCACGGTTCATTTCCTCATGAACAACTTCAGCAAGTCGATGGCTGACATCGACCGGACGCTGCGGCTGGAGCCTCGCCATTTCGGCGCGTTGTCGGGCCTTGCGCAGATCATGAAGAGCCAAGGCAACGACGAACTCGCCCTCGCGGCCTATGAGCGCGTGCTGGCGATCTATCCGATGCTGCGCGCCGCCCAGGACGAGGTGGCGACGCTTTCCGACCAGCTATCGGGCGACGGCATCTGACCGTCCGCGGCCGCGCGAGTGTCGCGCGGTTCCAGTACTAAATTCAGACTGCCTGGGTGCAGACTGGATCAGGTCGTCTCGCGAGGTGGATTGAGATAGGCCACCCGGATCATGTTCGTCGCGCCGGGTGTGCGCAGCGGCACGCCGGCTGTGATGATGATCCTGTCGCCGCTGTCGCCGAAACCTTCGTCGCGCGCAATCCGGCAGGCCCGCTCGACCATGTCGTCGAGGTCGAACGCATCCGGAGTCACCACGCAGTGCGTCCCCCACAGCAACGACAGCCGCCGCGCCGTCTGCAGCACCGGCGACAGCGCGATGATCGGCACCTGCGGCCGTTCGCGGGCCGCCCGCAGCCCGGTCGTCCCGGATGACGTATAGCTCACGATCGCCGACAGCTTCAGCGTCTCGGCGATCTGCCGCGCCGCCAGCGAGATCGCGTCCGCGCTCGTGGCTTCGGGTTCCGAACGCTGGGCGTTGATGATGCCCGCATAGGTCGGGTCCTGCTCGACCTGGCGGGCGATGCGATCCATCGTCGCGACCGCCTCCACCGGATATTCGCCGGCAGCCGACTCGGCCGAAAGCATGATCGCATCGGCCCCTTCGAACACGGCCGTCGCGACGTCGGAGACTTCAGCGCGCGTCGGAACGGGCGCCGAGATCATCGATTCCAGCATCTGGGTGGCCACGACCACCGGCTTGCCGGCGCGCCGCGCGGCGCGCGTGATCTGCTTCTGTATGCCGGGAACTGTTTCCAGCGGCATCTCGACGCCGAGATCGCCGCGCGCCACCATCAGCGCATCCGACAGTTCGATGATCTCCGACAGCCGGGCGACCGCCAGCGGCTTCTCGATCTTCGACATCAGATGGGCCCGACCCTTGGCCAGCTTTCGCGCCTCCGCGATGTCTTCCGGCCTCTGGATGAAGGACAGCGCGATCCAGTCCGCGCCCGCCTCGATGCAGGCTTCGAGGTCGGCGCGATCCTTGTCCGTCAGGGCGCCGACCGGAAGTTCCGTATCCGGAAGGCTGACGCCCTTCCTGTCCGAGATCTTCGTGCCCGACACGACGACGCATTCGATCGCGCGTCCGTCGCAGCGGACCGCCTTGAGCTCGAGCTTGCCGTCGTCGATCAGCAGACGGTGGCCAACCTGCACCGACTGAAGGATTTCGGGGTGCGGCAGGTTCACGCGCGTGGCGTCACCGAGCGCGGGGTCGTCGTCCAGCGTGAAGGTCTGGCCGGGCTGGAGCGCGACTTTCCCCTCCTGGAACTTGCCAACCCTCAGCTTCGGGCCCTGCAGGTCGGCGAGAATGCCGATTGGCCGCCCGACATCGGCCTCGACCGCGCGGATCCGATCCACCAGCGTCTGCATCAGCGGGTGATCGGTATGACTCATGTTGATGCGGAAGACGTCGGCCCCCGCCTCGAACAGCTTCTTGATCACCGTCGTCGTCGACGATGCCGGACCGATGGTCGCGACGATCTTGACCTTGCGGCTGCGTCTCATGGAGGAGTAATTCCGTCTTCTGGAGAGGCGGCCGGTTCGGCTTCCGCCGGCGCGTCGGTGAGCTGGACCATCCAGCTTGCTTGTTCACCGGTGTCGTATTCCTGGAACCCGGCACGCTGGAAGCCGCGCGCCACGCAATCCGTCACCCCGGCGATCTTGAATTCCTTTTCCGCCACGCACATCGTGATCGGACCGTCCCAGCGGCCGCCCCGCTCCGCGTCCTCCGCGTAGAGGTAGTAGAAGCGGGAGGACAGGGGGCCCTCGATGAGCGTCTTGCAGCTCGACCCTTCGATGTGCCACCAGCCCTCGGTCACCCACCCGGCCTTGGCGCGATAGCCGATACCGACGCCCACGAGGCTCTGGGTGGCGTTGCAAACGCGGAAATCGGCGTGCGCCGGCGCCGACAGGCACAGGAATGCCGCACCGGCCGAAAACGGGATCGCGAGAGCCCGAATCAAGCGGCCAGCTTTGCGATTTTGGAGTTTGCGGAGTGAAAGTGTCATAGGTCGACCTTCTTTTCGGCAATGAGCCGCGCCCTGTCAACGGAGTGACCGGCGACGATCCAATCGATTAGAAACGATCGTGCCCTCAAAATTGCCTCCAGCGCATGTCACGCGCAAGATTGGCAAAACCACGGCATTGCCACGCCGCCGGCTTCGTGGAAAGACGCGACGGCTCGCCCTGTATGGCATGGATTTCATGACACGTACCGCCTTGTTCGAACCTTTCCTGCTGGTTGAGGGGAACCGGGGTCGCGGTCTCGTCCTGATCGCCGACCACGCACGACGCGACCTGCCCCAGGAATACGGCGACCTCGGCCTCCCGGCTTCGGAATTCGACAGGCACATTGCCTATGACATCGGCGTGGAAGCGCTGACGCGGGAGCTCGCGGCGCGCCTTGACGTACCCGCGGTGATGGCCGGCTTTTCGCGGCTGCTCATCGACCCGAACCGCGGCGAGGACGACCCCACGCTGATCCGCCAGCTCTACGACGGCACGGTCGTGCCGGCCAACTATCCGGTGACTGCGGAAGAGCGCGAAAAGCGACTGGAACTGTTCTACCGGCCCTATCACGATGCCGTGTCCGCAATTGTCGCCTCGGTCTTCTCGACCACCGGGAAGGCGCCGCTGATCCTGTCGATCCACTCCTTCACGCCCGTCATGCAGGCGAAGCCGAGGCCCTGGCATGTCGGCGTGCTGTGGGACACGGACGACCGCGTTTCTCGCCCCCTCATCGACGCGCTCTCCGACGATCCGCTGCTGGTCGTGGGCGACAACGAGCCCTACGACGGCGCGCTGCGCGGCGACACCATGTACCGGCATGCGATTCTGAACGGCCTCCCCCACGCCCTGATCGAGGTCCGCCAGGACCTGATCGCGGATGAAACCGGCACGGAGGCCTGGGCGGCACGCCTGGCCCCGATCATTGACGGCATCAACAGCCACCCCGATATACATCAGGTGAAGATGTATGGCTCGCGAACCGGGCCGCTCGAATAGCCGAGGCAGCCGCATGACCGACCTGACCGACGATCAGAGGCGCGATTTCGAGGCAGCCGCCTTCCGTCGCCTGATGGAGCACCTGCGCTCGCGCACCGATGTGCAGAACATCGACCTGATGAACCTCGCCGGCTTCTGCCGCAATTGCCTGTCGAACTGGTATCGCGAAGCCGCCAACGCGGCCGGCGTCCCCCTCGACAAGGAGGAGTCGCGCGAAATCGTCTACGGAATGCCCTATGCCGAGTGGCAGGCCCGCTACCAGACCGAAGCCTCCCCCGAGAAGATGACGGCCTTCGAGACAAACCGTCCCAAGGATCATTGATCGCCGCTGCAGCCGGCCACGTGGCGGGCCACGCCTCTATTCCGGCAATCCGGCAGTCCTGAGCGCCGACGCCATCTGCGCCATGAGTTCGGCTCGCACCAGATCCATGTGCAGAAAGCCGCTCACCGTCCAGCCCGGGGCGACCTCCAGCAAACGGGTCGCAGCAGCACGCGCTGCGTCTAGACGGCCGAGACTGGCCAGGGCCGCAACCAACGAGGCATGCAGCACGCTGAAATCGGGATTGGCCTGGATAGCAAGGGTCGCATTCGTCGCGGCGTCCTCGTATTTGCCGGTGAAGAAATAGACCCAGGAAAGTGCCAGGTAGGGGTGGTAGTTCAGCGGATCGAAGGGGCTCAGCCGCAAGGCCTTGTGGGCGTCTTCGATCGACCGCTCGTAGCGCCCGGAGAACATCTGGATCAGGGCGCTGAACCCCAGGGCCAGCGCCGAGTTGGGATTGAGCTTCAACGCACGGTCCAGCGAGCCGACGGCTGAAGCGAAGTCGTGCGTGACATTGCCGTAGACGAAGGCGCCGATGGAGAGCGCCTGCGAATCCTCGGCGCCGAGCGTCAGCGCCATGCGGGCATGATGGAGGGCCGCTTCCCTGTCCTCGGCGTGAAAGCCGCCGCGCAGGAACCGCTGTTCGTAACCCCAGGCCGCGCAGCCATGCGCCGCCGCATAGTCCGGATCAAGTTGCAGCGCTGCCGACAGCAGCCGCAAGGCCTCGTTCGTGGCCGCAGGCGTGTTGGCATAGACCAGCGGCAGGGCGCGCAAATAGATGTCGTAGGCGTCCAGCCGGTCAGGCCGCTTACGCCGCGCCCGCTCGATCTCGGCGCGCCGCAACGTCGGTTCCAGCACACCGACGATGCTCTCGGTCAGACGGTCCTGAAGGTCGAAGACATCATCCACCGCCCCCTCGAACTTGTCCGCCCAGACATGCGTGCCGTCCGTTCCCTCGACGAGCTGTCCGGTTATGCGCAACCGGTTGCCCGCCTTGCGGACGCTCCCTTCCAGCACGTAGCGGACGCCGAGGTCTTTCGACACCTGGCGAATGTCGATGGGCCGGCCCTTGTAGGCGAAGCTGGAATTGCGCGCGATGACAAACAGGCCATGAAACTTGGACAGGCTGGTGATCAGGTCCTCGACCAGGCCGTCGGCGAAATAGTCCTGTTCTGGATCGCCGCTCATGTTGGTGAACGGCAAGACGGCGATGGACGGCCGATCCGGTATCGATAGCGGCTTCGCCTGCGCCACGGGCGCGGCGTCAGAGATGACGACGCGATAGATCGGGATCGGTTCGGCGATGTTCTTGACCTGCTGGTCGCCCATGGACTCGAAAGCGAAGGAAAGCTTCTTTTCGACTTCCCTGGCCACCTTCCCGGACACGCAGATGCCTCCCGGTTCGGCAACCTGCTGGAGCCGGGCGGCAATGTTGACGCCTTCGCCGTAGCGGTCGTCGTCCTCGACGATCACTTCGCCGAGATTGACACCGATGCGCACGTCGATGCGCTCCTCCTCCGCCAGGCCGGTGTTGCGTTCGATCAGGCCGCGCTGCAGCGAGACAGCGCATTCCACGGCATCAACGACGCTTGCGAACTCGGCCAGGAGTCCGTCACCCATGACCTTGAAGATCCGGCCGTGCCGTCTCTGGATTTCCGGTTCGAAAAGCTCCTTCCGTCCCCGCAGCAGTCTCTGATACGTCCCAGCCTCGTCGCGCTCCATCAAGGCCGAGTATCCTACGACGTCGGCCGCCAGGATTGCCGCCAGTCTCCGCTCCATGGAGCACTCCATGATCGGTATGAAAACGAAGAATAGCAGAATTCTGCAGACGTAGTCGCGAGATTTCGCGGGTACGCCCATAGCATACCGAAAGGTAATTTTTCATCGAACTCGAACGTTGCGTGCGGCACGGCACCCTCACCCACCCTTGCCCTTGCGCGCATTTTGTGGTCTGGGGGCGCCGAAGCTGGCGCGACCGGCAAGAACCCTTCCCCCGGAATTCCTGATGGCCAAGATCAACGGCAACGAGATCCGCCCCGGCAACGTCATCGAGCACGATGGCGGCCTGTGGGTGGCAGTGAAGACGAACTCGGTGAAGCCCGGAAAGGGTGGCGCCTACAACCAGGTCGAGCTGAAGAACCTCATCAACGGCACAAAGCTGAACGAGCGGTTCCGCGCCGCCGAAACGGTGGAGCGCGTCCAGCTCGAGCTCAAGGACTTCTCCTTCCTGTACGAGCAGGGCGATGCCCTGGTGTTCATGGACACCGAGACCTACGAGCAGCTGGAATTGGCCAAGGACTTCGTGGGCGATCGCGCCGCCTTTCTCCAGGACGGCATGACCGTCGCCGTCCAACTCTATGAGGACCGGCCTATCGGCATCTCGCTGCCCGACCAGGTAGTGCTGACCATCACCGAGGCCGATCCCGTTGTGAAGGGCCAGACCGCGGCTTCGTCCTACAAGCCTGCCGTGCTGGAGAACGGCGTGCGCATACTGGTGCCGCCGTTCATCGAGGCCGGCGAAAAGGTGCTGGTCGACACCAACGAGATCACTTATCTGCGCCGCGCCGACTGAATATCCAGGGCGGTCGGCAATCGGCAGCCGCACCGCCATTGTCGGTCGGGTGTGAACTCGACTAGTTACTGCCGCCGACTGCCAAATGCCGATTGCCGAGGAAACCGATGGCCCGATCCGCCCTTCTCAATGTGATGGTCCAGGCAGCGCTGAAAGCCGGACGTTCGCTCGCGCGCGACTTTGGCGAGGTGCAGAACCTGCAGGTCTCCCTCAAGGGACCGGCCGATTTCGTCTCGCAGGCGGACCGCAAGGCCGAGGAAATCGTCTTCAACGAGCTGTCGCGCGCGCGTCCGGGCTACGCCTTCCTGATGGAGGAGCGCGGCGCCGTTCCGGGCGAGGACGACCAGCATCGCTGGATCGTCGATCCACTCGACGGGACGACCAACTTCCTGCACGGCCTACCCGTCTTCGCCGTGTCGATCGCCCTCGAGCGCCAGGGCCAGATCGTCGCCGGCGTGGTCTACAACCCCGCCATGGACGAGCTCTACACCGCCGAGCGCGGCGGCGGCGCCTTCCTCAACGACCGGCGCCTGCGTGTAGCCGCCAGGACCCTGCTGCATGAGGCCGTGATCGGCACCGGCGTGCCGCATCTCGGGCTCGGGCATCACGGCAACTATCTCATCGAACTGCGCAACGTCATGGGCGAGGTGGCCGGTATCCGTCGCCTCGGCTCCGCCGCGCTTGACCTCGCCTACGTGGCTGCCGGGCGTCTCGACGGCTTCTGGGAAACTCCGCTCAAGCCTTGGGACATGGCGGCCGGCATCCTCCTCATCCGCGAGGCCGGCGGCTTCGTAAGCGACCGTGATGGCGGCCAGGACATGTTCGAGAACGGCTCGATCGTGGCCGGCAACGAGGTCATCCATCGCGCCCTCCGCAGGACGCTAAGCAGGCCGCTTAACACCAAGTAGTTAGCTGCGGGTACGGTTTCGGCGCTTGCGGGCGATTGCCCGCGATGTTGAAATCGACCCGCTATGAGCACCTGCGCGCCAGGCAACCCACCCTCGATACCGTTCCGCGGACGGTATGAGCATACGCGCGCGGAACGCATCGCCGATGGTGTCGTCCACGCCATCGGCATCACCGCCGCGCTCAGCCTCGGCGCCGTTCTCCTGACCTTCGCGGCCTTCCAGGCCAGCCCCGGAGAATATGCGGCGGCCATCCTCTTCGTGATCTGCCTGCTGACGGTCCTGTCGGTGTCGCTGGCCTATAATCTGTGGCCGATCTCGCCGACCAAATGGGTGCTCCGGCGCATAGATCACGCCGGCATCTATCTGCTGATCGCCGCGACCTACATGCCCTTCCTTGCACAGCTCGACGACAGCAGCCTGGCCCTGCAGATGGGCATCCTGATCTGGGGCGCGGCGGCGATGGGCATCGTCGTCAAGTTGTTCCTGCCCGGACGTTTCGACCGACTTTCCATCGCCTTCTACATGGCGATCGGGTGGAGCGGGGTGCTGGTCGCCAAGTCGGTGGTCAACGCGCTGCCTGCCTCGACGCTCTGGCTGCTTCTCGGCGGCGGCCTCGCCTATTCCGCGGGCGTGATCTTCTTCCTTTGGGACCGGCTGCGCTTCCAGTCGGCGACCTGGCACGGCTTCGTGGTCCTCGGTGGCGGGATGCATCTGGCCGCCGTGATGGACTGCCTGGTCGTCGCCCGCGCGTAACGCTGACTTCACAAGCACGTCACGGCGCTTGCGTCTTTGAATTTGGTCACAATTCCGCATAGAGTCCGCGCCACTGGCGCGAGGGCAGGAAGCGGGATCGAATGGCAGTGTTGCAAAGCCTGGGCGGGGATAGCGCAAACGGTGGAGGCCGCCCCTATGACGCCTATCGGCTGTCCAGTCCCCAGGTCTTTCTGCTGTCGATGGTGGTCTTCCTGGTCATCGTCGGCTTCATCGCGGCAATTCTCTACCGGCAGATATCGACGGCGTTCCAGACCAATCCCGGCCTGAACGGGCTGATTCTCGGCGTCCTTACCGTCGGCATCCTCCTCGCTTTCGCGCAGGTGCTGCGCCTGTTCCGCGAGGTCAGGTGGGTCAACTCCTTCCGTGCCGGCGTCGAGACGCGCGAGCCCGTGCTGCTGGCGCCGATGAAGGCCCTGCTCAGCCGTTCCACGGCCACGTCGCTCACGCCCAGCTCGATGACCGCGATGCTCGACTCCATCGCCACGCGCCTGGACGAAAGCCGTGACATATCGCGCTACCTGATCGGCCTGCTTGTGTTTCTCGGCCTGCTCGGCACCTTCTGGGGCCTGCTCGGAACCATCGGCTCGATCGGCGAGACCATCCAGTCGCTGGACCCCGGCAGCGGCGACGCCAACTCAGTGCTCGACGCCCTCAAGGAAGGCCTGTCCGCTCCCCTCGCCGGGATGGGAACGGCATTCTCCTCGTCGCTCTTCGGCCTGTCCGGGTCGCTGGTGCTCGGCTTCCTGGACCTGCAGTCCGGGCGCGCCCAGACCCGCTTCTACACCGAGCTGGAAAACTGGCTCTCCTCCCTGACCGACCTGTCGTCGGGCATCGTCGCCGCGCCTGCCGTCGGCAGCCAGATCGCCCCGGAAGACCTGCGCGCACTTGGCGAGAAGCTCGGCGCCCTGCAGGACGGCGGCGCCAATCCACGCATCGCGATCGCCATGGCGAACCTCGCCGACGGCATATCCGGCCTCGTCAAGAACATGCGCAGCGAGCAGCAGATCATGCGCGACTGGGTCGAGGCCCAGTCGCAGGAACAGCGCGCGCTGCGGGCCACCCTCGACCGCATCGCCGAGGCGCTGAAGACGCGGGAGCCGAACTGACATGGCTCTGGCGCGTGGACGCCGTGGCGACCGGCGCATCGACTACTGGCCCGGCTTCGTCGATGCTCTTTCGACACTCCTGCTCGCCATCATGTTCCTGCTGTCGGTGTTCGTGCTGGCGCAGTACCTGCTGTCGCGCGAGATCAGCGGCAAGGACGAGGTCCTCACGCGCCTCAACTCGCAGATCAACGAACTCACCCAGCTTCTGGCTCTGGAGCGCTCGAACGCACAGGACGCCGAGGACCAGCTCGTCAGCCTGCGGGCGTCACTGGATGCGGCCGAAGCCGAACGGTCCCGTCTCCAGCAGCTGCTTGACCGTGGCGCCGGGGCCGGGGCCGAAGCCGAGGCGCGCATCGGCACGCTGACCGGAGAGCTGGACACCCAGCGCCAGATCAGCCAGCAGGCACTGAGCCAGGTCGAACTCCTGAACCAGCAGATCGCCGCGCTGCGCAAGCAGATCGGTGCGCTCGAATCCGCGCTCGACGCATCGGAGGCGCGCGACCGCGAATCCAACGCCAAGATCGCCGACCTCGGCCGCCGCCTCAACGTCGCCCTGGCGCAGCGCGTCCAGGAACTCAACCGCTACCGCTCCGACTTCTTCGGTCGCCTGCGCGAGATCCTGTCCGACCGCGAGAACATCCGTATCGTCGGCGACCGATTTGTCTTCCAGTCGGAAGTGCTCTTCCCCGTCGGCTCGGAGGAGATCAACGAGGCCGGACAGGCGGAGATGCGCAAGCTCGCGCAGGCAATCATCGAACTGCAGCAGGAGATACCACCCGAGATCAACTGGGTGCTGCGCGTCGATGGCCATACCGACGACCGGCCGCTCTCCGGCACAGGCCGCTATCGCGACAACTGGGAGCTCTCGACGGCGCGCGCGACGTCGGTGGTGAAATTCCTGATCGAACAGGGCGTGCCGGCCAACCGCCTCGTCGCGGCCGGCTTCGGCGAGCACCAGCCGCTGGACACCACCGATACCGACGAAGCCCGTTCGCGCAACCGCCGCATCGAGCTGAAACTGACCGAGCGCTGACCGCGACTGCCGCTACGGCGGAAAGCCTATTCCGCTGCGCGGGAGAGGCTGCTTTCCATGAACTGAAGCTCGGCCAGCCGGGCATAGAGCCCGCCGCGCCGCATCAGTTCCGCATGCGTGCCCTCCTCGACGATGCGGCCCTCGTCGAGAACGAGGATGCGGTCGGACTTGAGCACGGTTGCGAGGCGATGGGCGATCACCAGCGTCGTGCGCCGGCCCATCATGCGCTCCAGCGCGGTCTGGACGAGGCCCTCGCTTTCGGCGTCGAGCGCCGAGGTGGCTTCATCGAGAAGCAGGATCGGCGCGTCACGGAGGATCGCCCGGGCAATACCGATGCGCTGGCGCTGGCCGCCCGACAGGGTCACGCCCCGCTCGCCGACCAGCGTGTCGTACTTCTCCGGGAAACGCAGGACGAACTCGTCCGCCTGCGCCTCGCGCGCCGCCGCCTCGATCTCGGCATTGCTGGCGTCCGGGCGACCGTAGGCGATGTTGTCGCGGATGCTGGCGGCAAAGACCGCGACATCCTGTGGAACCAGAGCGATGCGCCGCCGCAGCTCGCGCGGATCCGCCTGCGCGACCTCGATCCCGTCCACCATGACCGAGCCCGTCACCGGATCGTAGAAGCGCATAAGCAACGAAAAGAGCGTGCTCTTGCCCGCCCCGGACGGCCCGACGACCGCCACTGTCTCGCCCGGCCGAACGACGAACGAGACGTCGTGGAGCGCCGGCAGGTCGGGGCGCGCGGGATAGGCGAAGCTGACTTTGCGGAACTCGACCGCACCCGCCGCCGGAACCGGAAGCGCCACCGGCTTGGACGGCGCGGCGATCTGGGGGCGTTCGTCGAGAAGTTCCGCCAGGCGCTCGGCCGCGCCCGCGGCCTGGGAAAGCTCGCCCCAGACCTCCGATAAGGCTGCAAGCGCCCCGGCGGCGAACACCGAGTAGAGCAGGAATTGGCTCAGCGTGCCGGCCGACAGCTCGCCACTCAGCACGTCGCGCGAGCCGAACCACAGGACCGCGACCACCGATGCGAAGATGATGAAGATGGTCACGAAGGTCAGCAGCGCCCGCGCCAGGATCGAGGAGCGCGCAGCCTGGTAGGCCGTTTCCACCGACCTGGCGAACCGGCTGGTGACAACGTCCTCATTGGTGAAGGCCTGCATCGTGCGCACCGCCGCGATCTGCTCGCCGGCATACGCGGATGCTGCCGCCAGCGTGTCCTGCGCGAACCTCGAGCGCCGGCGCACCGAACGGCCGAACGCCACCAGCGGCAGGACGATGACGGGGATGGCGGCAAGCACCAGCCCCGACAGCTTCGGGCTGGTCACCACCATCATCGCGACGGCGCCGACGCCGAGAATTGTGTTTCGCAGCGCCTGCGAGGCCGAGGCGCCGACCGCCGACTTGATCTGGGTGGTATCGGCAGCGAGGCGCGAGACGATCTCGCCGGACTGGGTGGTGTCGAAGAACTGGGCCGAGAGAGTGGCGACGCGGGCGAACACGTCGCGCCGCAGGTCCGCAACCACCCGCTCCCCGAGTGACACGACGAAGTAGTACCGCGCAGCGGAGGCCGCCGCGAGGATGGCGGCGATCGCCACCAGCATGCCGAAATAGTTGGAAATGAAGGCGCTGTTGGAGTCGGAGAAACCGTGGTCGATCATGCGACGGACTGCCAGCGGCAGCGTCAGCGTCGTGATCGCGGCGACCAGCAGCGACACTGCGGCGCAGGCTGCGATCCAGCGATAGTGCAGCACATAAGGCAGGAGCGCACGCAGCGGCGCGAGTGTCCGTCTCGTCGATCGCCCGTCTTCTTTCGCTCTGGCCATCATTCGTCCGCTTACACTGGCTTGTACTCGAACGGTTGCCGGTGTATAGGCGCGCCGGACGTTTTCTAAGCCGCGGCGGGACAACTAGCTGCGGCTTTGCAGTTTGACAAAGCGCGCATCGCCGCAGGCTTGAGCCGGGGCACCGCGCCATGGATCCGGGAACACGGCGATGAAAGAGAACATTCACCCCGACTATCACTCCATCAAGGTCGTGATGACCGATGGCACCGAGTACTTCACCCGTTCGACCTGGGGCAAGGAAGGTGACACGATGAACCTCGACATCGACCCGTCCACCCATCCGGCCTGGACCGGCGGCCAGCAGACCCTGCTCGACCGCGGCGGCCGTCTCTCCAAGTTCAAGAAGCGCTACGAAGGCCTCGGCATCTAAGCCAAGTAGACCGTCGCATTCGAAAGCCCCGCTTCGGCGGGGCTTTTCACGTCCGGGGCCCTTCCGGAGAGGCGCTCCGCGTTCACGTGTCCAGGTTCTGGTGCTTCGCGCGGTCGGCGTGCCCGAGATCGCGCTCGGGATCGATGCGGTCGCGCACGCGCTGCTTGAGCGTCGCCGCGTCCGGAAAGCCGCCGTCCGCCTTCCTGTCCCAGATCACCTCGCCGTCGACGTCGATGACGAAGATCCCGCCGGTGCCCGGCACCAGCGTCACCGCACCGAGGTCGGTCCCGAAGGTCGAGAGCAGTTCCTGCGCCATCCAGCCGGCGCGGAGCAGCCACTGGCACTGGGTGCAGTAGGTGATGCGGATCGAGGGCTTTTCAGACAACGCGATCTCCCGGTTGAGAAAAACCAGCCCCTAACTGATTCCCGCTCGGGATGCGCCTGGTGGGGTCGCCGGCCTACTCGGTCTTGGGAGGCGCGACGCGCGCGGCCAGGGCTTCCATGCGCTGCGCGAGCCCCGAAAGGGCTCCGACCAGTTGAGCTTCGTTGCGGTCCGCCTTCATCAGGGCCTCGTCGCGCGTCTTGCGCAGCGTGGCGATCTCGCCCTCCATGCCCTGCACGCGCTTCTGCAGCTCCGTCAGCTCGTCCATCACCATGATGCCCGACATCACGGTCAGCCGCTGGTCGCCTATCTCGCCGAACGACTCCTTGAGATGGGTGACATAGCGGTCGAAACGCTGGGCAAGATCGATGAGGTGGTCCTCCTGGCCCTCGTCACAGGCCATGCGGTAGTTCTTGCCGTCGATCGTGACCGAAACCTGCGCCATCGCTACCTGTCCAGTACCGCGCGGATCGTCTCCATGGCCGTCACCAAACGACGCGAGACTTCCCGGTTCGCTTCCTCGAGCCTTTCGGCCTTCGCTTCGGACTTGTCGAGCTCCTGTGCCAACCGACTGCGGTCGGCATTCATGCGCTGGACCTCGGCTTCCGCCTCCTGCATGTCCTGTTCCTGCTCGAGACGCGCGGCAACGGCCTGCTCCAGCGCATCCATCGCCCTGCCGAGACGCAGAATCACTTCTTTCAGCGTAGAGTCCCCGGTCATCTGGTCCCCGGTATTTCCATGCCGAATGCCGAATCGGTGTGCACCCATCGCGCATCTGGCCGTTAAAGATTAGGCACCGTGTCAATCCCCCGTCAATCGCGCCGGGGGGCTTTCCCCGGCAATCGGCCGCAGACAGTCATCGAAATCGAATCGTTTTGGCTTTTGCCAAAGCGGAGCGCCTGCTATGTGTCCGGCCGTTTTCGAGGAACCCCCTGACGTCAACCCGTCGAGCGAGGCACGACATGACATTGCGCGACAAGCATGACCGTATGGCCAACGCCATCCGCTTCCTGGCGATGGATGCGGTGGAAAAGGCGAATTCGGGTCATCCCGGCCTGCCGATGGGATGCGCGGACATCGCCACCGTGCTGTTCACGCGGTATCTGAAATACGATCCGAAGAACCCCCACTGGCCCGACCGCGACCGCTTCGTCCTTTCCGCCGGCCATGGGTCCATGCTGCTCTATGCGCTGCTGTACCTCACCGGCTACGAGGACATCACGCTCGACGAGATCAAGCGCTTCCGGCAGCTCGGTTCCCGCACTGCGGGCCATCCGGAATACGGCCACGCCGCCGGCATCGAGACCACCACCGGCCCGCTCGGCCAGGGCATTGCCAACTCCGTCGGCATGGCGCTGGCGGAACGCATCCTCAACGCCCGCTTCGGCGACGCCCTGGTCGATCACTACACCTATGTGATTGCCGGCGACGGCTGCCTGATGGAAGGCATCAGCCAGGAGGCGATCTCGCTTGCCGGCCACCTGAAGCTCAACAAGCTCATCGTCTTCTGGGACCACAACAACATCTCGATCGACGGCGCCGTGACGCTCGCCGATTCGACGGACCAGCTCGCCCGCTTCGCCGCAAGCGGCTGGAACACGCTGGCGTGTGACGGCCACGATCCCGATGCGATCGCGAACTGCATCGAGCTGGCGCACAAGTCCGACCGCCCGACGCTGATCGCAGCCAAGACCACGATCGGCTTCGGCGCTCCGACCAAGGCCGGCACCAAGGCCGTGCACGGCTCGCCGCTCGGCAAGGAAGAGATCGCTGGCGCGCGCAAGGCGCTGGGTTGGGACTATCCCCCCTTCGAGGTCCCCTCTGAAATCCTGGACGCGTGGCGCCTGGCCGGCCTTGCCTCCGCGAAGAAGCGCAAGGATTGGGAGACGCGGCTCGCCGCCACCGACGCAGAGACCAAGGCCGAATTCGAGCGTCGCATGCGCGGCGACCTTCCGGCCGGCCTCGACGACGCGATCATCGCCTACAAGCGCAAGCTCGCGCAGGACAAGCCGAAGGTCGCGACCCGCAAGTCGAGCGAGATGGCGCTCGAGGTCATCAACGGCGTCGTCCCCGAGACGATCGGCGGTTCCGCCGATCTCACCGGCTCGAACAACACCAAGACCACCCAGACGCTGGCGATCCAGCCGGGGAACTATGGCAACCGCTACGTCCACTACGGCATCCGCGAGCACGGCATGGCGGCGGCCATGAACGGCATGACACTGCACGGCGGCGTGATTCCCTATGGCGGCACCTTCCTGTGCTTCTCGGATTACGCCCGGCCCTCGATGCGGCTGGCCTCCCTGATGGGGATCCGCACCATCTTCGTGATGACCCACGACTCCATCGGCCTGGGCGAGGACGGCCCGACCCATCAGCCGGTCGAGCACCTCGCCGCGCTGCGCGCGATCCCGAACCATCTGGTGTTCCGACCCGCCGACGCGACCGAGGCGGCGGAGTGCTGGCAGATCGCCCTGGAGACCAAGAACGCTCCTTCGACCCTTGCGCTGACCCGGCAGAACCTGCCGGCGCTGCGCACCGAGTTCGTCGAGGACAACCTCTGCCGGCTTGGCGCCTACGAACTGGAGACGGCCGACGGCGAAGCCGAGGTGACGATCTTTGCCTCGGGGTCCGAGGTCGAGATCGCGGTCGCGGCCCGTGCGGTGCTGCAGTCTCGTGGCCATCCGACGCGCGTCGTGTCGGTGCCCTGCTTCGAGCTGTTTGAGCAACAGACGGAATCCTACCGCTCGGCAATCCTCGGCAAGTCCAAGGTGAAGGTCGCGATCGAGGCCGGCATCCGGATGGCCTGGGACCGCTTCATCGGCACGGACGGTATCTTCATCGGCATGCACGGCTTCGGTGCGTCGGGCACGATCGAGCAGCTCTACGAGCACTTCGGCATCACTGCCGATGCCACCGTCAAGGCGGTGGAGGAGCGGCTGCAGGGCGGTGCGGGCAAGGGCGTGGCTGCCGCCACGACCCCGGACCTGCAGCCGGCGAAGCCGAAGCCCTGAGGCCACCCGGCTGGATTCTTGAGCTCGGCGCCGCTATGGGAGCGGCGTTGACGCAGGGCGCCGCAGACACGCCACTAGGGAGTTCTCCATGACAGTCAGAGTTGCCATCAACGGATTTGGACGGATCGGCCGCAACATCGTTCGGGCCATCTACGAGTCCGGGCGCACGGACATCGAGGTCGTCGCCGTCAACGATCTCGGCCCGGTCGAGACCAACGCACACCTGCTGCGCTTCGACAGCGTTCACGGCAGGTTCCCGCACGAGGTGACGGTCGAGGGCGACACGATCAATGTCGGCCGCGGCAAGTTCAAGGTGCTGGCGGTCAAGGACCCGTCGCAGCTTCCCTGGAAGGAGCTGGGCGTGGACATCGCGCTCGAATGCACGGGCATCTTCACCGCCCGTGACAAGGCGGCTGCCCACCTCGCCGCGGGCGCCAAGCGCGTCATCGTATCGGCGCCCTCCGACGGTGCGGACTTCACCGTGGTCTACGGCGTTAACCACGACCAGCTCACCAAAGACCACCTCGTCATCTCGAATGCCTCCTGCACGACCAATTGCCTTGCGCCGCTGGTCTACGTTCTGCACGAGGCCGTCGGCATCGAAAAGGGAATGATGACCACCATCCATTCCTACACGGGCGACCAGCCGACGCTCGACACGATGCACAAGGATCTCTACCGCGCCCGCGGCGCGGCGCTGTCGCAGATCCCGACCTCGACGGGCGCCGCCAAGGCGATCGGCCTGGTCATCCCCGAGCTGAAGGGCAAGCTCGACGGCATCTCGATCCGCGTGCCGACCCCGAATGTCTCGGTGGTGGACTTCAAGTTCATTGCCAAGCGCAACACCACCGCCCAGGAGATCAACGACGCGATCATCGCCGCCTCCAAGGGCAAGCTGAAGGGCATCCTGGCCACGACGTCGCATCCGAACGTGTCGATCGACTTCAACCACGACCCGCATTCCTCGACCATGGCGCTCGACCAGACCAAGGTCATGGACGGCAACCTCGTGTCGGTGCTGTCGTGGTACGACAACGAGTGGGGCTTCTCGAACCGCATGGCCGACACGGCCGTGGCCGTTGGCAAGCTCATCGCCTGACCACAGCCATTTTTTTGCGACGCCCGGCCGCACGGCCGGGCGTTTCGCGTTTTTGGGCCGGTATCGTGTTGCCCATTGCCACGCCTTCGCCGCACTCTACGGGGATCGGTGGCGGGCACGGGGTAAACAGAGCCGGACATGGAACAGGGCATCTATCTTGCGACGCTGGTCAGCGGTGCCCTGGTCGTCTCGGCCGCCTTCTCGAGCCTCATCGCATTCCGGTTCGGCGCGCCCCTGCTGCTCATCTTCCTTGCGATCGGCCTGGCCTCCGGCGAGGACGGGCTGGGAATCACCTTCGACAATCCCACCCTCGCCTATTTCGTCGGCTCGCTGGCGCTGGCGATCATCCTTTTCGATTCGGGTTTCGGCACGCCCATCCGGATGTTTCGTCAGGCCGCGGCACCAGCCCTGACATTGGCGACGCTCGGCGTCGTCGTGACCACGGGCCTGTTCGGGGTGGTCGCCCACCAGCTTCTGCCGCTGGACTGGCTCGAGTCGCTGCTGCTCGGCGCTTCGGTTGCCTCTACCGACGCCGCGGCCGTGTTTTTCCTGCTGAGGGCCGGCGAGATCCATCTGCGCGAACGCGTGCGCTCCCTGCTCGAGGTCGAGTCGGGAACCAACGACCCCATCGCCATCTTCCTCACCATTACGCTGGCTGAAATCGTGCATCTCGGCAGCCTGCCGGAAGCGGACATAATCCTGCTCGACCTCCTGCTGGGCTTCGTCCTGCAGATGGTGCTGGGTGCCGTGATCGGCCTGGCCGGCGGGTTCGGAATCGTCCGCCTCGTGGAGCGGCTTGACCTCGATTCGGGCCTGCTGCCGATCCTGGTCATCGCGCTGTCTCTGATGATCTTTGCCGCCGCCGGCTCCGTTGGCGGATCGGGCTTTCTCGCCGTCTACCTGGCCGGACTCGTCGCCGGAAACTCCGACATCCGTGCTGTCTCGTCGCTGAAGCGGTTCCAGGACGGCCTGACCTGGCTCGCGCAAATCATCATGTTCCTGGTGCTCGGCCTGTTCGCCACCCCATCCCAGTTCCTGCCGATCCTGCCGGCAGCCATCGGGCTCGGGTTCTTTCTGATGTTCTTTGCCCGGCCGATCGCCGTGTGGCTGAGCCTCTTCCCCTTCAATCTCCCGCGCCAGGAGACCGCCTTCGTGTCCTGGGTCGGCCTGCGCGGGGCAGTTTCCATACTGCTGGCCATCGTTCCGATCATCGCCGGTCTCGAGCACGGCCGGCTCATCTTCAACGCCGCATTCATCATCGTTCTGGTGTCGCTGGTGGTGCAGGGGTGGACGGTCGGCCCCCTTGCGCGTGTTCTCGGCCTCATCGTGCCACCGCGCTTCGGGCCCGTGCAAAAGGTTGAGCTGGAGCTGCCCGGATCGGCGCGCCACGAGCTCCTCGCCTACACCGTCGCGCCGCGGAGCGCCGTGACGCGCGGCCAGCGCGTGCCGCGATGGGCCCGCCCCTCGCTGGTCGTTCGCGAGGGCCGTTCCATCCGCTTCCAGGATGCCGGGCGTCTCACCGCCGGCGACAAGGTCTACATCTTCGTTCCCGATCGCTATCCGCAGCTCCTAGACCGTCTGTTCGCCAGCCCGCGCGATCTCGATCCAGATGACGCAGATTTCTTCGGTGCCTTCAGCGTCGATCCGGCACGGCCGGCGCGGGAACTGGAAGCCGCCTACGGCATCACCCTGCCTCCCGGCGAACAGGACCTGACCATCGACGCCCTGATGATCCGGCGCCTGGGTGGGCGGGCCGAGTACGCCGACCGTATCAACCTCGGGCCGATCGATCTCATCGTGCGCGACGTGGACGACAAGGGTCGCATCACCTCGATCGGCATCGCACTCGAGCCGCCGCGTCCGCCGCCGGTGATTCCGGCGTTCCTCGGTGCGTCCGAGTTTGCCGACCGCGTCCGAGCCCTTATCCGGCGCCTGCGCAACGGAAAGAAAAAGTCGCCGGCAGTCGAACCGATTCAGTCCGACCAGGGCTGACAGTCGCCGCTTGCATCCGGGACGAGGCGCGATAATGTCCGCGCGCTTCCCCGGAGAAAGAGACCGCCATGACTGCCTTCCGAACGCTGGACGACATCGGGCCCGTAAAGGGCAAGCGCGTGCTGGTGCGCGTCGACCTCAACGTCCCCATGGCGGAAGGCAAGGTGACTGACGCGACCCGTATCGAACGCGTCGCCCCGACGATCCGCGAGCTTTCCGACAAGGGCGCGCGCGTGATCCTGCTGGCGCACTTCGGCCGTCCGAAGGGTGGCCCGGCGCCTGAATTCTCGCTTCAGCCGATCGCCGCTGCGACCGCTTCCGTGATCGGGCGCCCGGTCGCCTTCGCCACCGACTGCATCGGCGAAGAGGCCGCCTCGGCCGTGGCCAGGCTCCAGGATGGCGACATCCTGCTTCTGGAGAACACCCGCTTCCACAAGGGCGAGGAGAAGAACGATCCGTCGTTCACGCAGGCGCTCGCTGCAAACGGCGACATATACGTCAACGACGCGTTCTCGGCGGCGCACCGGGCTCACGCCTCGACCGAGGGCCTTGCGCACCTGCTTCCCGCCTATGC
>Ga0182741_1001700_pt1 | contig 27629 bp, 22 predicted proteins | sample eDN5th37CBELigOP_FD_128874 | JGI IMG/M metagenome (GOLD analysis project Ga0182741, IMG submission 128874) | Enriched Organic Plus compost microbial communities from Emeryville, California, USA - eDNA 5th pass 37_C BE-Lig OP (version 2) (version 2) ... | reverse complement strand
GAGCCAAGGTATGGTCGACGCACCCAGCGGGCCGCTGGGTCTGCCGCACCTGGGATTACGGACAAGTGAACCGGGTGGGCGAGTTCGTGCTGAACAAGGACGGCTCGTATCGCGACCTCTTCGCCAAGGGCACCGGGCGCTACAAGTTCGATGCGAAAACCAATCGCATTACCTTCCTGAGCGGTCCGCAGAAGGTTTCGGCGCCGATCCACTTCAACGCGGCCGGCCACGGGGGCAAGGGGCACATCGTGTTCGACTACGGCGGTGGCGCCAAGCTGGATTGCTACCGGGAAGCACTACCGTAAATGCTGTAATCGGCGTGAACAGCCGGCAACGGGCGGATCAGCCGCCCCGGCCGGACGGCCAACCGGAGGCGGGCATCGCGCCCGCCTCTATCCAGTCGTCGTAGAACTCCAGCTTGCGATCGATCAGCGCCAGCGCCGCGCTCCACCCGGCGATGCGCTGCTCGACCCGCTCCCGGTGCGCGCGCAGCAATTGCCGCCGCTGCTCCAGCGTTGCCGGCCCCTGCTGCACCAGCAGGGTGTAGTGCTGCATTTCCTTTATCGACATACCGGTGCAGCGTAGCCGGTCGAGCAGTTCCAGCCAGCCGACATGGCGCTCGCTGTAGATGCGCCGCCCGCCGGCGTCGCGATGCACGCCCGGCATCAAGCCCTGCGCCTCGTACCAGCGAATCGCGTGCACGCTCCGACCGGAGCGCGCCGCGAGTTCGCCGATCCGCAGGCGGGGGCGACGCTGTTCAGGCATGGGCCGGCGCATCCAGGACGTCGGCGACGAGCTGCGTATCCATGTATTCGGTCAACTCCTTCAGCCGGCCGTGCTCGAACCGGCACACATAACAATATGTGTTGTCGTAGCGACGGCCGGACTTGTGGGTTACGCGTCCCCGGCACTGCACCACCACGTAATCGCCCTCGGCGATGAAGCGCTCGGCGCTGTTGCTGTAGCGATCGGCGAACTGGGCGAACAACGGCGCGAACAGCCGCTCGCGCACCACCTGCTTGCCGCGATAACTGCCGGACCAGGCCGTGGTTCCGATCATATGCCAGCAGAAATCGTCGTCCATCAGCGCCACGAAGGGCGCGCCGTCGCCCTCGGCCAGTACGGCGAATGCCGTCTGCAGGGCAGCCTTGTTCAATGCCGCGGTAGATGCGTTCAGGTTCATGTTCAAGCTCTCCGTGTCTTGAGGTTGGCGGACGAGCACGATTGAACGAGCTAGAGCGCACTCTAGATCAAGCACTTTTTTCATCTGCCCGCCGAGCGTTGCCCCGTCGGGGGTGCGGCCTGCATCTAATCCGAGAACTGTCGCCCGGAGATCTCCATGCAAGGCACGCATCCGTTCCGCCGCCTGGTCGCCGCCCTCGCCGCAATGCTGCTGCTCGCCGGTTGCTCGAGCGCCTACTACGGCGCCATGGAGAAGCTTGGTATCGAGAAGCGCGACATCCTGGTCGACCGGGTGGAGGACTCGCGCGACGCGCAGGAGGAGGCCAAGCGACAGTTCGAGTCGGCGCTGCAGCAATTCATCGCCGCCACCGACTTCAAGGGCGGCGAACTGGAGAAGGTTTACGACCGGCTCAAGTCCGAGTACGACGCCAGCCTCGACCGCGCCGAGGCGGTGCGCAAGCGCATCGCCGGGGTGGAGAAGGTGGCGGAGGATCTGTTCGCGGAATGGGAAGAGGAGCTGGCGCTGTACAAGGACCCGCAATTACGCCGCGGCAGCGCCCGTCAGCTCGCCGACACCAAGGCGCGCTACCGGCAGTTGATCCGGGCCATGCGCGCGGCGGAAAAGCGCATGGACCCGGTGCTCGCCGCCTTCCAGGACCGCGTGCTCTACCTCAAGCACAACCTCAACGCCCGCGCCATCGCCTCGCTGCGCGCCGACCGCGCGGAGATCGAGTCGGACATCGCGGCGCTGGTGAACGAGATGAACCAATCGATCGCCGAGGCCAACCGCTTCATCAGCGAGATGCAGGCGGAGAAGTAGGTTGGCGTGACGGTTGTGGGGCTACGATTCGAAAGCATTCGCGGCGCAGCCGCTCCCACAGAAAATGGCAGCGATTCCCCTGTGGGAGATTCTGTGTTGTGGCACAAGTCTGCATGTGCGGTTTGGGCGGGTAGCCGGTCGGTGGTGACTTCTTGAGCCTCTCCCGCGCCTTTCCTGTGGGAGCGGCTGCGCCGCGAATGCCTTTCGATTTTGCCGGCTAAGCCGCCGGTAGCCGATCTAGCCACTATCGGTTGGGCACAGGAAGCTCCTCTCCTTACCCGGCAACCCCCGCCTCACCGGCAACAGGACGCCGTGTCGCCGCGGCCGCTTCCAGCGCGTCGTCCATGCGGTCGTTGCCCCAGTACATCTCGCCGTCGACGAAGAAGGTCGGCGCGCCGAACACGCCGCGCTGGCGGGCCTCGTCGGTCTGGCGGCGCAGCCGCAGCTTGTTGTCCTCGCTCACGGCCTGCTCGATGATCGTCGCCGCCGGCAGGTTCATGGCCTCCAGCACTTCGGTCACCGCCTCCACGGTGTGGATATCGCGGTCCTCGGCGAAGTTGCGCAGCATGATCCGCCGGCAGAACTCGGGCAGCCATGCTTGTTCGGCCTCCAGCAGCGCCACGCGCAAGGGCAGCACCGCGTTGCGCGGGAAGCTGCTGGGCTGGGTCCAGGGCAGGCCGTACTTACGGCACTGCCGGATCATGTCGACCCAGACATAGCGCAGCTTCTCCGGCTGGGCGAGGAACGGCGAACCCTGCCAGCCCAGCGCCTTGAACACCGGGCCGAGCAGGAACGGCCGCCAGGCGACCTCGACGCCCAGCCGCGCCGCCTCCGCCTCGATGCGCATCAGGCTCAGATAGCTGTAATTGCTGCCGAAATCGAACCAGAACTCGATCCGCGGCCGGTTATCGGTCGACACCGTTGTCATATCCATGAACTGCCTTCCTTTCATTGATAGATCACGAGGATGCGCACTTCGATGCTGCAGCGCGGCGGCGCGTCGGGCGGCGTGAGCGGGTGCTCGAAGGCGGCGTGCGGGGTGCAGCGGGCGACACCGGCCAAGGCGGAGTCGTACTGCTTGAAGATCAGCGCCTCGTCCGTGTCCATGGCCGGGTAGTAGTACCAGCGATGCCGCGGCGAGTGCGTGAGCAGGTAGATTTCGCCGCTGCGGCTGGGATAGCGCACCTCGGCGGCGACCAGGTCGGATGCCGCCACCGAGCGCGCGTCGCACACCGCCAACGGCGCGTCCAGCACCGGCCCGCCGATGGGACGCCAGACGTTGACGATGCCGTGGCGGGAAACCTTGGCCGCCGCCGCGCCGAGCACCGTGTGCAGACGCGCCCGGCCGGAGGCTTCGCTGTAGTCATTGTGGACCCGGGCGACCGCCGCCGGCCGGCTGCCGTCACCGCGGCGGCCGAACCCGACCAGCTTCTGGCCGGGCTCACGACGGCGGATTTGATGATCGAACACGTAGGCCCGGCGCGCACCGGTGACGGCGCAAGCCAGTTCGGCGGCCTCGGCGTAATAGGTGCGCCGGATCGCCTCGTCGTCATCGAAGCGGGTCAGGGCCGACGGCGCCGCCCGCAGTTCGAAACCCTCCACGTCCAGCAACGGCGCCGTGAATCGAGCATCGGCGATCGGCATGGGCTGGACGACGTATTCGCAGTTGTCCTGCGGCGTGCCGTCCGCCGGTTCGTACATGTAGCTGCACGGCCGCACCGGCGTCGGCGCAAGGTAGCTCAAGCCGGCGGTCACCGTACCGGCGGCGCGGAACAGCATGACCGGGTCGTAACGCAGCGGGCTGTTCATTCCGGGGGTCCTCGCACTGACTGAATGCCCCCATTGAACGTCCCGCGGCCGATCGGCTCAAACGAGATTTGGGCGCGTTTCACATGCGCCGGACGCATGCGAACTATCCACCGCCGCGCCGCCCGCGCGGGACAACAGCCAGTCGATCACCGCGCGAACACCGGGGCGCGGTTCAGGTTCGGCTTTGATCAGCCAATAGGCATAACCGCCGGCATCGTCCACACCGCCCCAGTCCAACTCCACCAGGCGGCCGTCGGCGAGCAGATCATCGATCAGCGCGCGCCGCCCTAGCGCGATGCCCTGCCCCGTCGCCGCGGCCTGGATGACCTGGTCGTATTGATTGAAGCGGATTATGCCCTTGGGCTTGACGTGGCCCAGTCCGGCGGCGGCCAAGCGCGCTTCCCAATGCAACCACGGCCGGCCCGGATCGTCGAACTCCAGCAGCACCTGCCCGCTCAACACCTCGGCGCTCAGCGGTGGCACCCGCAGCGACGGATGCGCCACCGCCACCACCCGCTCGTCGAGCAAACGGATGGCGCCAGCCGGCGCCGTCGCCGCGGTGCAGTAGCGCACCGCCAGGTCGATATCCTCGGCGCGCAAATCCAGCACCCGATTGTTGGCCGCGACACGCACGTCCACGCCCGGGTGCGCGCGCTGGAACGCACCGAGCCGCGGCAACAGCCACAAGCCGGTGAAGCCGATGCTGGCGGTAATGGTGACCGGCCGCCGTTCGCCCTCGCCGCCCAGCGCGCCGACCACCTCCTGCAACTGACGTAGCGCGTGGTCGGCCTCGCGGAACAGACGCTCACCCTCGGCCGTGAAGGTGACGCGGCGGTGACCGCGCAGCAACAACTTGCAGCCCAGTGCCCGCTCCAGCGTCTGGATCTGGCGGCTGACCGCCGACTGGGTCAGATACAGATCCTGCGCGGCGAGCGTGATGCTCATGCGCCGGCCGACGGCGACGAAACCGCGCAGCAAGTCCAGGGAAGGCAGGCGGCGGAGCGGGATTGGCATTCCTGGTCCTCATGCTGGATCGGTTCGAAAACTAAATAGTGGCCGAATCGATGTCCAGGCCCGTGATGGGAACCGGTCCGCCCTTAGCACCTCTCCTTGCTCGCAGAGACTCCGCCGCGATAGCTGCAGCATATTCTTGAATCATTTTTCTCGCCGCCCCCGGATGGCATGGGTCCCATCCCCAATAGCAAGCCGTAGACGTTGACGCTGGTGCCGCCTGAGCGCGGACATGGCAGCGGCGTCGGCTACGTGCTGCTAGGCTCCCTACTGGCGGCGTGGCGGCTGCTCGACCGTCACCGCTGGTCGCCCCTCGGAAACGTTCCGGACACCTCCTCGCCGCCGCGCCCCCTCCATAGAGGGGGCGCCGCTTCACGTCTCACGGATGAGGCCATGAACGCGCGAATCGCATTCCTACTACTACTCCTGTTGCTGGCACCCGCGCTCGCCGCGCCCGGCGCCCCCGCGGCCACCGAACCGCCCCGGCTGATGCTGGCGACCAGCTACCGGGCGGGAGTCGACGTATCCGACTATTGGGTCAGCGAGAAGCTCGACGGCGTGCGCGGCCATTGGGACGGCCGGCGGCTGCTTACCCGCGGCGGCGAGCCAGTGAACCCGCCGGCGTGGTTCACGGCCGGCTGGCCGGCGCAGCCCATCGACGGCGAGTTGTGGATCGGGCGCGGCCGCTTCGACGAGGTCAGCGCCATCGTCCGCGCCGTCAATCCCAGCGACGAGGCTTGGCGTGCGGTGCGCTTCATGGCGTTCGACCTGCCTGCCCACGACGGCCCGTTCGAGGCACGGCTGGCGGCGCTGCGCGATCTGCTCGACCGGGCCGGGATCCGGTGGCTTCAGCCTGTCCCGCAGTTCCGGGTCGGCAACATCGTGGAACTCGACGCCCGGTTGGCAGACGTGGTGGCCAACGGCGGCGAGGGCCTGATGCTGCATCACCGCCAGGCGCGCTACCGCGCCGGCCGCAGCGAGGATCTGCTCAAGTACAAGCCTTATCAGGACGCCGAGGCGCGGGTGGTGGGGCATGCCCCGGGCAAGGGCAAGTATCTCGGCATGACCGGCGCGTTGCTGGTGGAGCGGCCGGATGGGCTGCGCTTTCGCCTGGGCTCGGGCCTAAGCGACGCCCAGCGCGCCAACCCGCCGCCGATCGGCACGTGGGTGACCTACCGCTACAACGGCCTCACCGCCAACGGGGTGCCGCGCTTCGCCCGATTCCTACGGGTACGCCACGACATGCCGCCGCCGGACCCGGAATGACGAAGCACCAAGCGGGCGCGCGGTGCCTGGCGCTTCAATCGATATAGAAATCCCAGTTCAGTTCGGCCACCCGCTGCTCTTGCACCTTCACCCGCAATACGTCCGGCGTGGGTTCGTCGGACAGATAGAGCAGTTCCGAGCCGGCGGCATCGTCGGGCGGCCCCAGCGCGGCCCGCACCTCGTCGACGCTGCTGCCGACGCGCAGGCCCTCGGCCGTGCGGTAGCGCGGGCTGGTGACGCGCAGCCGCAGCGGCAACTCCTTGCCGACCGCGCTCGCCTCGTAGATCGACAAATCCAGTCCCGGATAATGGCGGGTAACCACCCGGTCCAGCGTCGCCGGATCGTGCAGGTTCGGCACCGTGTGCACCGTCACCCGCTGCGGCGGCGGCAAGCGGTCGAGCAGCGGGATACGGCGCTGGTCGGGGTGGGTCTGCTCCAGCCCGCTGAGCAGGCGCGGCAGGTCGCCCGGCAGCGGCCTCGCGGCGCACGCCGTTACCAGCAGTGCCAATGCCAGGTACAGCCCGCCACGGATACGGTCCGCTCCCCGCCTCGACCTCCGGCCGCGCGAGCCGCGCTCATCGGGTATTGCCGCGCGCTGCATCATCGCGCCGTCGACTAGCTCCCATCCGATATCGTCCCCAGACATGGGGGTGGAGCCTAAGTTTTCATTCCCATTGGCCGCGACTACAGTAAGCCCAACCCAACCGCCGCAACCCGCGAGACTGCATGAGCGCGCAAACGGACTTCTACTCGATCTACCGCCACGGCTTCATCCGCGTCGCCGTCGGGCTGCCGCTGGTCAAGGTGGCCGATCCGGCCTACAACGTGTCGCGCACCATCGGTCTGGCGCGGCGCGCGCACGATGCCAAGGCGGCGCTGGTGGTGTTCCCCGAACTGGGCATCTCGGCCTACAGCTGCGACGACCTGTTCCACCAGGACGCGCTGCTGGAAGCGGTGCTCGACGCGCTCACCGAACTGCGCGAGGCGAGCCGGCAACTCGATCCGCTGCTGCTGGTGGGCGCGCCGCTCAAGGTCGACGGCAAGCTGTTCAATTGCGCGGTCGCGGTCCACCGCGGCCGCGTGCTCGGCGTCAGTCCCAAGACCTACCTGCCGAACTACCGCGAGTTCTACGAGAAGCGCCAGTTCACCTCGGCGCGCGACGCGATCCGCAACGAGATCACCCTGCTCGGCGAGCAGGTGCCGTTCGGCAACGACGTGATCTACCAGGCCGCCGACATGCCGGCCTTCGCCGTGCACACCGAGATCTGCGAGGACGTGTGGGCGCCGGTGCCGCCCTCCACTTACGCCGCGCTGGCCGGCGCCACCGTGCTGTGCAACCTCTCGGCCAGCAACATCACCATCGGCAAGGCCGACTACCGCCGCGACCTGTGCGCGGCGCAAAGCGGCAGGTGCATCGCCGCCTACCTCTACACCGCCGCCGGCCCGGGCGAGTCGACCAACGACCTGGCCTGGGACGGCCACGCGCTGATCTACGAGAACGACGAGCGCCTGGCCGAGAGCGAGCGGTTTCCCTCCGACGAGCAGCTGCTGCTGGCCGATGTCGACCTGGAGCGGCTGCTGCAGGAGCGGATGCGCTCCAACACCTTCAACGACGCCGCCGACGAGCACCGCGCCAAGGTCGCGGCCATGCGCCGGGTGAGCTTCGAGTTCACGCCGCCGGCGCGGGCGCACGGGCTGATTCGCCACATCGAGCGTTTCCCCTACGTGCCCAGCGACGAAGCCGAGCGCGACGCGCGCTGCTTCGAGGCCTACAACATCCAGGTGCACGCGCTGATGAAGCGCATCGAGGCCACCGGCATCAAGAAGCTGGTGATCGGCGTCTCCGGCGGGCTGGATTCCACCCACGCCTTGATCGTCTGCGCCAAGACCATGGACCGGCTCGGGCTGCCGCGCAGCAACATCCTCGCCTACACCATGCCCGGCTTCGCCACCTCGGACGTGACCCTGCGCAACGCCCACGCGCTGATGAACAGCCTCGAGGTCAGCGCCACCGAGATCGACATCCGTCCGTCCTGCCTGCAGATGCTCAAGGACATCGGCCATCCGTTCGTCGGCGGCGAGCCGGTGTACGACGTCACCTTCGAGAACGTGCAGGCCGGCGAGCGCACCTCGCACCTGTTCCGGCTCGCCAACCTGCACCACGCGCTGGTGGTGGGCACCGGCGATCTGTCCGAGCTGGCGCTGGGCTGGGCCACCTACGGCGTGGGCGACCACATGTCGCACTACAACGTCAACGCCTCGGTGCCCAAGACCTTGATCCAGCACCTGATCCGCTGGGTGATCGCCACCGCTCAGTTCGGCGCCGACACCGGCGCGATCCTGCAGTCGGTGCTGGACACGGAAATCTCGCCCGAGCTCGTGCCCGGTGAGAGCAAGGACAAGCCGGCACAGAGCACCGAGGCGCGCATCGGCCCGTACGAGTTGCAGGACTTCAACACCTACTACATCACCCGCTACGGCTTCCGCCCGAGCAAGGTCGCCTTCCTCGCCTACAACGCCTGGCGCGACCGCGACGTCGGCGCCTGGCCGGCCGGCATCCCGCTGGAGAAGCGCAACCAGTACGACCTGGCGACCATTCGCAAGTGGCTGGAGCTGTTCCTGTACCGGTTCTTCAAGATCAGCCAGTTCAAGCGCACCTGCGTTCCCAACGGCCCCAAGGTCGGCTCGGGCGGCTCGCTGTCGCCGCGCGGCGATTGGCGCGCGCCGTCGGACTCGGAAGCCGTGGTGTGGCTGGAGGAGTTGCGGCGCAACGTGCCGGAGAAGTGACGAGGGCGCGCCAACGCTTTGCGCCTCGCTCGAAGTCGGCGGATGATGATGCTTGGCCGCGTCCATGGTTATTGGGTGTTTCGCGCTTATCTCGCCCCTTCTCCCGCCAAGGGAGAGGGGTACAAGAAGATCAGGGTGAAGCACCAAGCGTCGCTAGACGCCGTCGTACTACAGTGAGATGCGCGGGGCGTGGCGTGATGCACTGAACGTCCCGCCGCCGCGACGGCAGCTACAATAAATCCTGGTTTAGGCCTCGAAGCCCAACACTAAATGCCCCACACCGGTCCCATCGGCGTGTTCGACTCCGGCATCGGCGGTCTGTCGGTGCTCAAGGAGATCCGCGCCCTACTCCCGCACGAGGATCTGCTCTACGTCGCCGATTCCGGCCACGTGCCGTACGGCGACAAGTCCGAGGCCTATATCCAGCAGCGATCGCTGGAGATCGGCGCGTTCCTGCTGGCGCAGGGCGCGAAGGTGCTGGTGGTGGCCTGCAATACCGCCACGGCGGCGGCGGTGACGCGCCTGCGCGAAACCTTCGCGGTGCCCATCGTCGGCATGGAACCGGCGGTCAAGCCGGCGGTGGCGGCCAGCCGCTCGGGCGTGGTGGGCGTGTTGGCGACGGTGGGCACGCTGGCCAGCGCCAAGTTCGCGGCGTTGCTGTCCCGTTACGGCAGCGAGGTCGAGATCGTCACCCAGCCGTGTCCGGGCTTGGTGGAACAGGTGGAACGGGCGGATCTGGACGGCCCGCAGACGCGCGATCTGGTCGAGTCCTACGTGCTGCCGCTGCTGGCGCGCGGCGCCGACACGCTGATCCTGGGCTGCACCCACTACCCCTTCCTGCGCCCACTGATCGCCGAGGTCGCCGGGCCGGACATCGCCATCATCGACACCGGCGCCGCGGTCGCGCGCCAATTGCGGCGGGTGCTCGGCGAAGCCGGCCTATTGACCGGCTCGACCACGGCGGGCGGCGCCAGCTTCTGGACCAGCGGCGACCTCGGCCGCCTGCGGCACGCGGTGTCGACGCTGTGGGGCCGGGACGACCCGACCGCGGCGCTACCGCCGGCTCCAGTGTTGGCAGCGGCGGCGGATTTGGCGGGCTGAGGGCTGCCAGTATCCAGCTCCGCTGTTCCGGGGTACGGATTCGAAAGGCATCCGCTTGCTGCGCCGCTCCCACAGGGGACGACGCTGCCGTCAGCTGTGGGAGATTCTATGTTTCGGCGCAAGCTTGCCGGTGCACTTTGGGCGGCGAGTCGGTCTGCGGTGACTTCTTTAGCCTCTCCTGTGCCTTTCCCTGTGGGAGCGGCTGCGCCGCGAATGCCTTTTCCCTTTCTTCTCTAATTTAATTTCTCAAAGCGATAGACTCGCGGAACCATCCCGGGACATGACAGGTTCTTGACCTTCCGGCTTCGTTCCGAAGTTTGGGATGTTAGGAGCGAAAGGCGTTCGCTTGCTGCGCCGCTCCCACAAGGGAAGAACGCAAGCTCTTCTTCTGTGGAAGCGGCGCAGCAAGCGAATGCTCTTCCAAATCCGCGGAAAAAGAAAAAGCGGCCCGGAGGCCGCTTTCTCAGCGCACTCGCCGCCGGCTACTTCGCCCGCTTGCGCGGCGCCGCGTCGGCCTCCTCGGCCTGCAGTCGAGCCAGCAATTCGTCGGGCGGCAGGTAGCCCGGCATCAACGAACCATTGCTGGTGACGATAGTGGGGGTGGCGTTCACGCCCATCTCCTGCGCCAGCGCCATGTGCTGCTTCACCGGGTTCGGGCAATCCTTCTCCGGCACCGCCTGGCCGCGCTTGGCGGCGGTCATGGCCTCGTTCGGCTTGGCCGCGCACCAGACGTTGACCGCCTTGACGTAGGACGGAGAGCCGATGCCGGTGCGCGGCATCAGCAAGTAGCGCACCTCGATGCCCTTGGCGTTCATCTCCTCCATGTGCTCGTGCAGCTTGCGGCAGTACGGGCAGTCGATGTCGGTGAACACCGACACGACGTGCTTGCGCGGGCCCTTGGCCGGATAGATCAGCAGATCCTTATCCTTTACCGTCGCCAGCTGGTTCAGCCGGATCTCCTTGCGGCGCGGCTCGGTGACCGACTCGCGCTCGGTCAGGTCGATCATCTCGCCCTGGACCATGTAGCGGCCGTCCTCGGAGAAGTAGTAGATCTGGCCGCCGACAATCGCCTCGTACAACCCCGGCACCGGCGTCTTGCTGACCCCCTGGGCCTTGAGCTGCGGGTTGATGGCTTGCAGGCTCTTGCTGATCCGCTGCTCGACCGCGTCGCTCGCGAAGGCCGCGGCGGCGCAGGTCAGCGACAGGATCCCGGCGAGAAGAATGCGCTTGCGCATCGTTACCTCAGAACTGGATGTGTGGGGGAAGCATACGCACTCCCCCCGGTGACGTCGATGATTCAGCGCCCATTTCGGCGCGATTCAGCCACGCGGATGGTGCTTGGCGTGCAGTTCCTGCAACCGCTGCCGCGCCACGTGGGTATAGATCTGCGTGGTGGACAGGTCGCTGTGACCGAGCAGCAGCTGCACGACGCGCAGGTCGGCGCCGTGGTTGAGCAAGTGCGTGGCGAAGGAGTGGCGCAGGGTGTGCGGCGACGGCTCGCGGGCGATTCCGGCCAGCCGCGCGTAGTGCTTGACGCGGTACCAGAACGCCTGGCGGGTCATGCCCTCGCCGCGCTGGGTCACGAACAGATGCGGCGCCTGCTGTCCGTTCAGCAGCGCCGGCCGGCTTTCGGCGAGATAGCGGTCGAGCCAGTCGCTCGCCTCCTCGCCCAGCGGGACCAGCCTCTCCTTACTGCCTTTGCCGAACACCCGCACCACGCCCTGGCGCTGGTTGAGCTGATCCATGCTCAGCTCGACCAATTCGGACACGCGCAGCCCGGTGGCATAGAGCAGCTCCAGCATGGCCCGGTCGCGTAGACCGAGCGGATCCTCCACCGTGGGCGCGGCCAACAGCGCCTCCACCTCGGCCTCGGACAGCGCGCCCGGCAGCGGCCGCCCCAGCTTGGGCGACTCCAGCCGCGCGCTGGGATCCTCCTGCAGCCGTCCCTCGCGCACCTGATAGCGGTAGAAGCGGCGCAAGGTGGACAGCAGCCGCGCCGTGCTGCGCGGCTTGGCGCCGCCCTGCACGCGCGCCGCCAGATAGCCCAGCAGCAGGTCGCGCCGCGCCGCCAGCAACGAGCTACCCCGCTCCGCCAGCCAGCGCGCCAGCCCGACCAGATCGGCGCGATAGGCCGACAGCGTGTGCGCGCTCAGGCCCCGCTCCATCCACAGGCCGTCGATGAAGGCCTCGATCCGCTGCAGCTCGGCCTCGGGCAGCGCGGCGGCGTCGCTCATGCCTTGTCGTCGGATTTCTGGAAGGCATGCAGCATCTTGCTGAGCTCCATCGGCATCGGGAACACGATGGTGGAGCTGCGGTCGCTGGCGATCGCGGCCAGCGTCTGCAGATAGCGCAGCTGCATGGCCGACGGGTTCTGGCTCATGACTTCCGCCGCCTGGAACAGCTTCTCGGACGCCTGCTGCTCGCCCTCGGCCAGGATGATGCGGGCGCGGCGATCGCGCTCGGCCTCGGCCTGGCGCGCGATGGCGCGGATCATGCTCTCGTCGATGTCGACGTGCTTGATCTCGACGTTGGACACCTTGATGCCCCAGGAATCGGTCTGCTCGTCGAGAATGGCCTGGATGTCGGAATTCAGCTTCTCGCGCTCGGCCAGCATCTCGTCGAGCTCGTGCTGACCCAGCACCGACCGCAGCGTGGTCTGCGCCAGCTGGCTAGTGGCCGAGTAGTAATCCTCCACCTGGATGACGGCGCGCTCCGGATCCACCACGCGGAAGTAGATCACCGCGTTGACCTTCACCGAGACGTTGTCCTTGGAGATCACGTCCTGGCTGGGCACGTCCATGACGATGGTGCGCAGATCCACCTTCACCGCCTGCTGGATGACCGGGATCACCAGCACGATGCCCGGCCCCTTGCTGCCGCTGAAGCGGCCGAGGGTGAACACCACCGCCCGCTCGTACTCGCGCATGACGCGGATGGAGGCGAGCACGATCGCCACGATCACTGCCAGCACCACGATTATCGATACTTCCATTCTTAACCTCCCGCTCCCGAATTCGTTGAAATTTCACTAAGCATAGACGTCGGCCACCGCGCGCGGCTACCAAGGCGACGGGACGGCGCGCGCCGAAGCGGCTACCATTGATGCCCCGCAAGCGATCACGATGCCCATGGACCTCCAGCCGCTACTACTGCAATGCCGCCCCGGCTTCGAGGGCGACTGCGCCGCCGAAATCACCGAACTAGCCGCGGCGCACGGCGTGGGCGGCTACTGCCGGACTCAACCGCAGCAAGGTTACGTGCTGTTCCAGCCGCAGCAGGCGGACGCCGCCGCACTGCTGCGCGAGCTACCGTTCGCGCAGTTGGTGTTCGCCCGCCAGTGGTGCCAAGTGCTAGCCGAGCTGACCGATCTGCCGGAAACCAATCGCGCCGAGCCGATCGCGGCGGCGGTGCGGGCGCTGCTGCCCCGTTTCGACGCGCTGTGGCTGGAATACCCCGACACCAACGAAGGCAAGACCCTGTCCACCTTCTGCCGTAAGTTCGAGCCGGCGCTGCTGCGCGCGCTCGACGCCGCCGGCGCCCGCCGCGCCGAGGGCGCGCCGCGACTGCACCTGTTCCTGCTCAGTTCGCGGCATGTATTCGTCGCCGTCTCGCCGCCGGACAACAGCGCGCCCTGGCCGATGGGCATTCCACGCCTGAAGATGCCGTCGCAGGCCCCTAGCCGCTCGACGCTGAAGCTGGACGAGGCGCTGCAGGTGTTCGTGCCCAGGGCCGAGCAGCCCAAGCGGCTGGCGCCGGGCATGCGCGCGGTCGATCTCGGCGCCTGTCCCGGCGGCTGGACGTGGCAGCTGGCGCGGCGCGGCCTGACGGTGATCGCGGTCGACAACGGACCGATGGCGGAATCGGTGATGGCCACGGGGCTGGTCGAGCATCTGCGCGCCGACGGCTTCGTCTATCGCCCGCCGCGGCCAGTGGATTGGATGGTGTGCGACATGGTGGAAAACCCGATGCGGGTGGCGGCGCTGGTCGGCGACTGGCTGGCGGCAGGGCTGTGCCGCGAGGCGGTGTTCAACCTCAAGCTGCCGATGAAGAAGCGCCACCAGGCGGTCAAGGACTGCCTGGACAGCATCCGCCGCCGCGTCGACCAGGCCGGGCTGCGCTACAGCCTGCAATGCAAGCAGCTCTATCACGATCGCGAGGAAGTCACCGGCCACGCACGCCGGCTGTAGCGACGCCGCATTGTCTCGCTCGGACGGCGGCCCCAGCTTCCAGGCGAGCGGCAATATCAGCTACAACGCTCCCATGACGGCGACATCTCCGATAGCCGGGCCATCCTCCCGGGCTGGCGTTTCCGGTTTCGGGCGATATCATTCGCACCGTCGCGGTCACACCGACCACGGGAAGCAGGCAGGTTCCAGGACTGACGCGCCGCTAGGCACCGTCCTCGGCATGCCCCTGCAACCCGTGTTCGAAGTTGGCTGGCCCTGGCAACGGAACCGCCCCCCCGAGGCAACTAAGGAAAGCGCATGTCGGACCGCCTCACCTGGCTATTCAGGATTCTCTTCGCCGTCGCCCTCGTGGCCGGTACCTACCTGGCGCTGGCGCCGGCGCCGGCCCGCTTGCCCGGCTTCGATGTCAGCGACAAGATCGAGCACATGCTCGGCCTGGCGGTGCTGGCCTTCCTGCTCGATCGCTCGCAGCCGTCGGCGCGCTGGGGCTACTGGCAGCTGACCGCGCCGCTGCTGTTCGCCTACGGCGGGCTGATCGAGATCCTGCAGTCGTTCACCCCGAATCGCTCGCCGGAACTGCTGGACCTGCTCGCCGACGGGCTCGGCATTGTGCTGTACGGGCTGCTGCGGCAACCGCTGGGCCGAGTGCTGCGTTTGGCTTGAATGCATACACCACTGCGAACCGTCGCATGAACGTGCCCCCTACCTGCCGCGCGCTGTACGACGAGATCGTCGCGGCCCCCACACGGCAACGTGAGCGGATAGTGCGCGCCGTGGCCGAACTCGCCGCGCAGACTTCGCTCGCCTGGGCGCTGCGCGCGCTGTTCCGGCAGCAGGTGCGCAGCGGCTATGTGCTGTTCGATCCGGCCGCGGCGCACGAGGAGCGCGTCTTCACCGATCCCGAACTCGGCGTGAGCCTGCGCCTGCAATGGAATCCTCACCGCCGGCTGCGCAAGCAGCATGCCCTGCTGCTCGCCCGCGGCGTGCTGGCCGCCGACGTCGACCCGGCGCGCCTGATCAACCGCAACGCCAAGGGCCAAGCCTGCTATCTATGCGAGGCCAATATCGCCCTGCAGAATCCCGGCGAGATCGCCTGGCCGCTGCAGCTGGCTGGCGAGACCTACGTGTTCGGCGCCAACTTCGTGCCCATCACCGCCAACCACTTCACCGTGATGAGCCGCGAGCACCGTGTCCAGCGCTACCACCGCGGCCTGCTGAAAGCGGGCGTGGAACTGCTGGAGCGCAGCGGCGGCGAGTTTCGCGTGCTGTTCAACGGCCGGGCCGGCGCTTCGATCGAGGAGCACGAGCACCTGCACGCCACCGACGAGACCTTCCCGGTGGAGAGCCTGGATCTGGCGTCCGCGCCCCCGCTTTGGCAAGGAAATGGCGTCCAGTTGTTGGCACCGGCGTATTACGTGCCGCTGTACGTGATCGAGGGCGACGAGCCGGGTGTGGTGGTCGACGCCGCCGACCGGCTGCTGCTGGGCTGGCGCGAACAGGATCCGCTGCGTCACACCGAGAACCTGTTGCTGACCCGCGTCGGCGGGCGCTACCGCGTCTTCGTTTTCCCGCGCGACCGCGCCCGGCTCGGCGGCCCGGGACGCAGCGATGCGCTCGGCAGCTTCGAGATGTCCGGCCGGCTGGTGCTGGCGGACGAGGCCGACCGCGCCCTGTTCGAGCAAGCGGACCTGGCCACGCTGCGTGCCCTGCTGAGCGCGGCGACGCCGGAGCGCGCGCCGCGGCCGCTCGGCTGAGCGGCCGGCGTATTGGATTTGATCGGCTCGACCCCAGCTTCCTGCACTAGATCGCGTCGTCCGGTAATCGCGTCATACATAAGTCGGAACCGGGTTCTCCCGTTGCAGGATCGAAGGTAGTATCCGTCGTTCGGGTTCTCGTACCGAGGCAGGCTTTCGCTGGCGGACCCGATGGCGGTGGAGGGGACGTCCGCTACTGATGACGGAAATAACAACAACCGTACCGTGCCGGACAGGCTCACAGGAGGAGTCGCCGCGGCGGACACGGCAACCAGAGCGCAAAGGGAACATCATGACAAACAACCGTAAGCTGTTGGCATGGGTCGATGAGATCGCGCGACTGTGCAAACCGGATCAGGTGCACTGGTGCGACGGCTCCGAGCAGGAATATCAGGCGATGTGCGACCTCATGGTCCGCAACGGCACCGCCCGCAAGCTCAACGAAGCCAAGCGGCCCAACAGCTATCTGGTGCTGTCCGACCCCGCCGACGTGGCGCGGGTGGAGGACAGGACCTTCATCTGCTCCGAGCGTGCCGAGGACGCCGGCCCCACCAACAACTGGCGCGACCCGGCCGAAATGCGCGCCACGCTGACGGGCTTGTTCGACGGCGCCATGCGCGGTCGCACCATGTATGTGATCCCCTTCAGCATGGGCCCGCTCGGCTCGCCGATCGCCCATATCGGCGTGCAGATCACCGACTCTCCGTACGTGGTATGCAGCATGCGCACCATGACCCGCATGGGCAAGGCCGTGCTGGACGTGCTGGGCGACGGCGAGTTCGTGCCCTGCCTGCACTCGGTCGGCGCGCCGCTGCAGCCGGGTCAGCAGGACGTGGCCTGGCCCTGCAACGCCGACAACAAGTACATCGTGCACTTCCCCGAAACTCGCGAGATCTGGTCGTTCGGCTCGGGCTACGGCGGCAACGCGCTGCTCGGCAAGAAGTGCTTTGCGCTGCGCATTGCCTCGGTCATGGCGCGCGATCAAGGCTGGCTTGCCGAGCATATGCTGATCCTCAAGCTCACCAGCCCGCAGGGTGTGGTGAAGTACATCGCCGCCGCCTTCCCCAGTGCCTGCGGCAAGACCAACCTGGCCATGCTCAACCCGACCGTCCCCGGCTGGAAGGTGGAGACGATCGGCGACGACATCTGCTGGATGAAGTTCGGCTCGGACGGCCAGCTCTACGCCATCAACCCGGAAGCGGGCTTCTTCGGCGTGGCGCCGGGTACCAGCATGCAGTCCAACCCCAACGCCATGAAGACGCTGTGGGGTAACGTGTTCTTCACCAACTGCGCGCTCACCGACGATGGCGACGTGTGGTGGGAGGAAATGAGCAAGGAGCCGCCGGCGCGTCTGATCGACTGGACCGGCAAGGATTGGACCCCGGACAGCGGCCGTCCCGCCGCCCACCCCAACGCCCGCTTCACCGCTCCGGCCAGCCAGTGCCCGGTGATCGCGCCGGAGTGGGACGATCCCAAGGGCGTACCGATCTCCGCCATCCTGTTCGGCGGCCGCCGCGCCACCGTGGTGCCGCTGGTGAACGAGGCCCGCGACTGGCAGCACGGCACCTTCCTCGGCTCGATCATCAGCTCGGAGAAGACCGCCGCCGCCGTCGGCAAGATCGGCGAGCTGCGCCGCGATCCCATGGCCATGCTGCCGTTCTGCGGCTACAACATGGCCGACTACTGGAACCACTGGCTGTCGATCGGCAAGCGCGACGGCGCCAAGCTGCCGAAGATCTTCTACGTCAACTGGTTCCGCAAGGGCGACGACGGCAAGTTCCTGTGGCCCGGCTTCGGCGAGAACAGCCGCGTGCTGAAGTGGGTATTCGAACGCTGCGAGGGTAAGGCCCAGGCCGTGGAGACGCCGATCGGCCGGCTGCCCGCGAAGGGCGCGCTGGACCTCGACGGCCTCGATATCGGCGACGCCCAACTGCAGCAGCTGATGCGCGTCGACGTCGACGGCTGGCTGCAGGAAATCCCGCTGATCCGCGAGTACTACCAGCAGTTCGGCGATCGCATGCCGCAAGCGCTGTTCGACGAGCTCGACGCCCTGGAGAGCGCGCTCAACACCAGCCCGGCGCGACAAGCAGCCCAGGCCTGAGCGATCCCGTTACTCGCTTCACACGAAAAAGCCCGGGTCATTACCCGGGCTTTTTTTCGTCGGCTTCGGTCAAGCCCTGTTGGAGCCTCTAACGTACCGCGTCGGTTTCGGCCGAGCGACGGACTGCCGCCGCTCGCCCCGAGCAGACGATCGCACCGCGCCTACGGAATCGGATCGACCCAGTCGATCAGACCGAGGGCGAATGCCAGGCTACGTGGAACCGTACCCATCGTGCCGACGCTGTTCGCCAGCACCGGCGCGGTCGGCGCGACTTCCATACCGTACTGATAGATCTGGTTGGTGACGCGATCCACCAGGTACAGGAACCGGCCCTGCGGTTCGATCGCCAGATCGCCCGGGTCGATCGGGAAACCGGCCTGCACTACTCCGTTGATCAGGCCGAAGTTGCTCTGGTTGACCTGGAAGGCATAGAGCCGGCCGCCGCTGTTGGCGATGTAGGCGTAATCGCCCTGCGGCCGCACCGCGATCCGCACCGGGTTGTAGCCCGAACCGCCGCCGGGAATCACCGCGCTCAGCGCGGGCCCTTGCAGATTGCCGCTGTCCGGATCGAGCAGATAGGTCTGGATGCTCTGGGTCGGCGCCGCCGCGGCAACGAACATCGCTTCGCCGCTGGGATGCATCGCCAACGCCGCCGGCTCGGCCGGCAGCGTATAGATGAGCGGCATCGAGTTCGCCAGGTAGCCGCTGCCCTTGCTGATGGCATAGACGTAAACCTGGTTGCTGCCGCTGAACGTGGCGTACAGGAATCGGCCCATCGAGTCGATGAGCAACTGCTTCACCGGCATGCCGGGATCGACGAAGCCGGCGGTGTTGTAAGACAACGAGCCGCCGCTGCTGTTGTAGCCGCGGATGCGGCCACCGGCGGTGCCGACGTAGGTGAAGTTGCCGGACGGATCGACCGCGATCGCGGTCGGCGCCGGGTCGAGGTTGGCGTCGTCCAACTGCGCGATCGAGGAGCCGATCTCACCGGTGATGGCGCTACGATCGAACCGTTCGACGCCACCGCCACCGGCGCCGGCGTAGTTGTTGTTCACCGCGTACAGCCAGCGCTGAGTGGGGTGCATGACCACCTGCATCGGCCCGGTCGCGGCGGTGGGCATTGGGTTGTCCGGCGCCGAGATCGCCGTTAGCGCTCCGGTGTCGGCATTGGCCGAGAACATGGCGATGGTGCCGTTGCCGCCGTTGGCGGCGTAGGCCGACCGCGCCACCAGCCGATCCGGCCCGCCGCTGCCGGCGAACACCACCGCGTGCGGCGCGCCGCGGGTGCGGACGGTCCGCTGCAGCGTCAGCTCGCCGTTGCTGTCGCCGATGCGATATACCGCCATCCGATAACCTTGGTCCAGATTGCCCAGTTGCCAGGTTTGCGCCACGTACAGGAAACGGCCGCTGGGATCGATGGCCAGCGTGCTCGCCACGTCGGCGGCCATGCTGGCGTGCTGGTCGGACACGCTCGCTTGCTGCGCCAACGAGCCGTCGGCGGCGACGCGGTAGACGTCGATCGCCCCGTCGCGGCGGCCGTAGACGAAGCGGCCGTTGCGGTCCATCACCATCCCGTCGACCCGACCGTAGGCGGCGCTAACCGGGCCCGCATCGAGCGTGTCGGCGGCGTTGACCGTATACGCGCGCAACTGGTCGGCGCCGCCCGCGCGCTCGGCGGCATAGATCCGGCCACCGAGCGGATGCACCACCACCTCGGCGAACTCGCCGCTGGCCGTGACCCTGGCGCCGGGCGGCAGGCTCAGCGAACCGTCCGCCTGGCTCACCAGCATCGCCAGCAACACGCCGGAGCCGTCCACCGTGCTGCGGCCGGCGACATACAGCCGCTCGCCGAACGGGTCCGGCGCGAGCCGCACCGGCTCGATCTGGTGCGACGCGAGCGGGAAGTCGTGTACCCGGATTATGGTCGCGTCGAGCGGATCCAGCGCGTAGGTGCGAAGCACGATCTCGCCCGGCGCCCCGTCCGGCTCCACCACGGTAAAGGCATAGCGCCCGTCGCCGCTTATCGCCAGTGGCGCGAGCAGGCGGCCTTCGACGTCCCGCTGGTTGCGAACCATCAAGCCGCCGGACGCCGCCGTCGGCGTGAGCGCCCAGATGTTGTCGTGGTTGTCGGGGTCTATTCCAGCCACCAGCACCATTTCGCCGTTGGGCGTCACGCTCATCCCGTATGTCAGTTCGGCAGCGTCCAGCGTGCTGTAGCCGAGCGCCTGCGGCTGCCCCGTCACCGGATGGACGTAGTAAGTGCCGATAGTGGCGGGCCGGCTGACGTTCTCGGCGTGCAGCACGTAGCTGAAGCTCGGCGCCGGCGGCGAGTAGCTCACTTCCGGCGACGGCACCCGGATGCCGCCGGGGAAGCGGGCCACCAGACGGTAGTAGTAGGTCCGGTTGAGCGGCAGCGTCACGTCATCGAAGTGGTTGTACGGGTTCGGCGGGTCTAGCCGCGAGTAACAGAAGTTCAGCTGCCCGCACATTTCCGGCTGGAAACCGGGCTGATCGGACACGAACAGCTCCACTTCGATCGGCGCGGGCATGACGCTCCAGCGCAAGGTCGCCGCCCGCGCCGCGCTCACCACCTCGAGGTTCACCTCGGCTCCGCCGCCACAAGTAACGACGACGTCGGTCACGTCGGCGCCGGCGATGGTGCCGCTGCCGTTGCTGACCGAGCAGAGCTCGCCGGTTGGCTGGGTGCCGATGGTGACGTCGTAGCTGTCGCCGTCGTCGAGCCGGGTGGCGAAGGTGAACGGGATCGTGCCGTCGCCGGTAACGGTCAGCGCATCGCCGCCGTTGTTCAGCAACACCAGCTCGCCCCCGCTCAAGCCGGTCACGGTGCCACCCACGCTGAACGAACCCGCGCCGGCGGTGGTGAACGGCCAGGTGAACGGCGCCATGTACTCGCCCTGCGCGTCGCGAATCCCGAACTCCAAGCTCACCGAGTAGGTGGTACCGGGTGCCAGGCCTGCGTCGGGAACGATCATGAGGTCGCGGCGCGTGGCGTCGTAATTGAAACTGACCGGAACCGGCGTGCCGTCCGGCAGCAGCAGGCGCACGGTGGCGGCGGTCAGGGTGGTGACGTCCATGGCCCGGCTGAACTTCACGTACGGCCGCGCGCTCAGCGCCACGCCGGTGGCGCCGCCGTCGGGGAACTTGGCGCAGATCATGGCGTTGCCGGTACTGCGGGCGATGCCGCGCTCACCGGCGCAGGTACGGATGTCCTGCCCCTGATCGCCGCCCTTGCCGCCGCCGCCACCGCTGCAGGCGCTCACCATCAGAGCCAGCAGCAGAACGCCGCCGCGACCGAACATCCGCATCATGCTCGCGCCCCCCATGGTTCTTTCCCCTTAGCGCCGCAACACGAACACGCCGGACGTAGCCTGGCCCGCCACCGACAGCGGGCCGGTTTCGCTACCCGGGATGACGTACAGGTAATAGGCGCCGGCCACGCCGTCGGCGCCGGCGCCGAGGAAGTTCATGTTGACCTGGCCGCCGACGTCACCTTGACCACTCTCGCCGCTGACCAGGTCGTGCTGGGTGTAGATGCCGGAAACGCTGTCGCTGTTCATGGCGTTGCCGGTGATGCTGCCGCTGAAGCCGACCTGCCACAGTCCGACCTGGGAACCGTTCTGTACGGTGAGGTCCATGCTGCCGGAGAAGCTGCCGGTGCCGAAGTTCACCTCGAGCGAGATGTCGCAGGCCTCGCTATTGGTGCCCAGCGAGATCGGCCCGGTAAGGCCGCTCTCGCCGAGGAAGCCGACCAGGCTGCCGTAGCTGGCGCTGCCGGTCTGGGCGGCGACGACGGCGGGGTCGGTGGTCTCGCCGGCCACCCAATACACGGGATCGCTTACCGGATTGCTGACGCCGCCGTATTCGAGGCTGGCGGGATTGGTCGAATCGGCGTTCCACACGCCCCATTCCACCCGCAATTGGCTGTCGTTGTAACGCTCGCCGAGCGGGGCGCTGCCTTGGCTGAGGCTGCCGTTGACCGCGTCGTCGATCACCGGCGCACCCGGCGCGTAACCGCCGATGCCGCCTTGGAACACCGCGGTTCCGGTGACGGCCAGGCCGGCCGTGGGCTCGAGGGTCGGAGCCGGCAACTCGATCGGCAATTGCGGATCGAGATAGCCGGCGATGTCACCGGGGCCATTCAGGCCGCTGCCGCCGAACACCGTGCCGTCCGAACCGGCTGCGTCATCGCCGTCCGCCCGACCGGCGAAGTCCTCCACCGACCTCGGCGCACCGCCGCCGGCGCTGCCGGCCTCGGCGCCATCCCGCGGCGCCGCGGCCGGCGCGACGCTGTCCATGAACACGTCCGGCGTCTGCAACAGCCCCTGCGGCGCGCTGGCGGCATCTTTCACGTAGGCGACGTTGTAGCCGGCGCCCACGCCCAGTTCGAGCCGCCCGGCGGCGTTGGCCACCGTCACCCCGCCACGCCAAACGGCCACGTACAGATCGCTGCCGGTCGGCGAGAACAGCTCGTAGTGGGTGCCGCGGATGCCGATGGTGGCCGCCGGCGTGTCGACCCGGTACCGATCGCCGCCGACCGCGCCGGTGATTGCGCGGAAGCCGCCCTTGATCAGCGTCTTCACCGCGTTGTTGCCCGGCTTGTCGACGCCGCTGAAGGTGTGCTGGTCGATCTTGAGTTCGGTATCGGCGCGCAGTTCGAGCAACTCGCCGTCGTTGAAGCGCAACTGGGCGCTGCCGTCGGCGCCGGTGCGCACCGTATCGCCGACGAACAGCGGCGAGCGCCGCCGCAGCTCGCGCGGCGCCTCGCCGTCGGCGATCGCCTGCACGCTGCCGCGCGCCACCACGACCACACCCACCTGCTCGGCCGCGAAGGCCAGCCCCGGCAGCAGCAGCGCCAGCGCCAGAAGCAGCCAGCACCAGCGCCGATACGCCTCGCTCACGGACATGCGCCCGCGCCCCAATCCCTGTCGCAGCATGAAGTTCATGGCTATTCCCAAACGTAGCGAAGACCGACCCCGGCCTGGGTACGGTCGTGATCGTAGAGGCCGAGACCGGAGTGGTTGTGGTAGTAGTCGACCCCGGTCTTCAGTTCCCAGCGCGGCAGCGGCCGCCACAACCAGGCCAGTCCAACCTGGTAGAGATCGTCCTCGCGCCGTGCCTGGTATGCCGGGTTGTCGGCGTCATGGTTGGCGCGTTGATACGCGGCGACGGCGTTGAGCGCATGCGTACCGGTCAGCGGCAGGTTCAGGCTCAGGCGCAGGCCGGCGAAGCGCCGGCTGTTGTGCTCGCCGTCATCGTCGCGGGCGCGATCGCGGCCGGCGAAGGCGATGGCGGTGAGCTGGGTACCGGCGTCGCCGAGGCGATGGCTGACGATGCCGCCCAGCAGTAGGGTGTCGACGTCGAACAACGGCAGGTCGGGATAGCGAACGGTGCCAAGTTGGGTGAAGGCGCCGATCTCGGTGCGCCCGCTCAGAGGCCGCGCCCACTCCAGGCCGAACGAGATCAGCCGGCGGTAATCCTCGTCGTCCAACTGCATCCACTGCAGCTGCAGCGGCAGGCGCCAGCGGCCCCAGTCGTTCAGGAACATCGCGCCGGCGCGCAGGTCGAGCGAGCGGCGGTCGAAGGCGCTCTGCTCGAAGTAATGCCGGTCGCTGTAGCCGACACCGGCGAACAGGCCGGTGTTCTTGCTCAGGGGATGGAGATAATCGGCGCCGCCGCCGATCTCGACGAAGCCGTCCTCGAGGCGATCGGCGGTCAACTGCGCGCTACCGCCCGGGAAGATCAGCGTCAGGGTGCGATCGGTGACCGTGCTGACGTTGTCGTCGTAACCGCCACGCGCGCCGAGGAAGCCGACCAGGCGCGGCCGGTTCGCGGCGCGCCGCGCCTCGATGCGGCTCAGGAATTGCTCGATGCGGGCGCGCACGTTGGGCGGCGGGTCGTTCGCCAACACCGCCTCGAACTGCTGCCGCGCGGCGGCGTCGTTGCCGCCGAGAAAATGCGCGCGCGCCAGTTCGAGCCGGGCGCGATCGTTGCGCGGGTGACTGTGCAGGATACGGCTGAACGCCAGCGCCGCGTGGTCGTATTGGCCCGCTTCCAACGCGGCCAAACCGAAGCTGAAATCGAAGACGCTGTCGCCGCTGAGTTCGGCGAGATGATCCAGACCCAGGCGGAACGCGTCCTGCCCCCCGCCCAGCGCCCGCAGCTCATCCAGCTGCCGCGCCAGCGCCTGGCCCTGTTCCGCCGCCGCCGTCGGCGCCGCAAGCGCCAACAGGCCGGCAAGCACCGCGCCACGCCAGCGACCGCCCCCCAGACATCTCCACATGCCGCTTCTCCCGTGACAGGACAACGGCCACACGTCGACGGCGTCCCCGCGTCGCCTTATCGTGCTGGCGACTTTCGCTGGATCACCGGGTGGAAAAGTCCCCCATTCGAACACGCGGCCCCATTACCGCGCCACTCGAAACTCACCGGCGCCGCACTCCGTGCGCCGCCTACCCCAACGGTGGCACGTCCGGGGAGCAGAAACGCGGCACTCCGCCGCCTGCGGTTGCCGGATTCTGCATCAGCGCTGGAATTTAGACAAACGCACTATTCACTAGGGCTTATGGCATCACGGCCCATGCGCGTGCCCATGCGGCTCGCCTATGGCAGCCCGCGCACGGTTTCGAACAGGAAATATCGGAACAAATGCGCGCGACGCACCCCATTCGGACACGTCGGCGCTGGAAATAGCGGGATTGAGGACGAAAATCGGGGCGGCCGACCAACCGCCCCATGCCGCTACGCCAGATGCGGCGTCAGGAACTGCTCCAGATGCGCCTGGCTGAGCGCGCCGACCTTGGTGGCGCGCAGCTCGCCGTCCTGGAACAGCAACAGCGTGGGAATGCCGCGGATACCGTACTTGGCCGGAGTCTGCTGGTTCTCGTCGACATTGACCTTCGCCACCTTCAAGCGCCCGGCGTACTGTCCCGCCACCTCGTCCATCAGCGGCGCGATCATCTTGCACGGGCCACACCACGCAGCCCAGAAATCCACGAGTACCGGCACATCGGACTGGAGCACCTCCTGCTCGAAGGTGTCGTCGGTTACCTTGATCGGTCCAGTTGCCATACTCGTTACTCCTGAATGTGCCCACCGCGCATCGGGGGCTGAGTTGCGTTGGATTGGTGACGCACAAGGTAAATGGCGAGCGGGACGCGGTACATTGGATTGTGTTGATAGCATCGATCACCGCTGGCTATGAGGCAGACCATGAGCGACCTTCCCGATCTATCCACCCTTTGCGTCCACGCCGGCGAAGACGGCGATCCGCTGGGTTCCCCGCACTTCCCGCTCTACCCCGCCACCACCTTCGCCTTCGCCTCCACCGCCGAGCTGAACGCCGCCGCCGCCAAGAAGAACGGACCTGTCGGCTTCTATACCCGCTACGGGCTCAACCCCACGGTGCAGGCGCTGGAAGCGAAACTGGCGGCGCTGGAAAACGCGGAAGCCGCTCTGGCCTTCGGCGCCGGCATGGCGGCGATTTCCGCCACGCTGCTCGCCCATGGCCGGCGCGGCGCGGTGTGCCTGGGCAACGCCTACGGCGGCACGCTGGAATTGATGTGCGAGCAACTACCGCTGTTGGGCATCGAAACCCACGCGCTGCTGCCGGACGAAATGGACCGGCTGGAACAGTTGCTGCGCGCCGGCATCGGCTTGGTGTTCATGGAAACGCCCACCAATCCGCTGCTGGAGATCTATGACATCGCCGCGCTCGCGGAATTGGCGCACAAGCACGGCGCCCTGCTCGCGGTCGACAACACCTTCGCCACCCCAGTGAACCAGCAGCCGCTGCGGCTGGGCGCGGACCTGGTGATCCACAGCGCCACCAAGTACCTGGGCGGTCACAGCGACATCACCGCCGGCGCGGTGATGGGCAGCGCCGAGCTGCTCGCGCCGATCCGCGCCTGGCGCAAGAACCTCGGTCAGGTGCCGGCACCGCAGATCTGCTGGCTGCTGGCGCGCAGCCTGCGCACCCTGACGGTGCGCGTGGAGCGGCACAATGCCAACGCCCAGGCGCTGGCCGAGGCCATGCGCGCGCATCCGCGCATCCGCCGCGTGCTCTACCCCGGACTGCCCGATCACCCCAACCACGAGTTGGCGCGCCGGCAGATGCGCGGTTTCGGCGGCATGGTAACGCTGGAGGTCGACGGCGATGCCGCCGCCACCACCGCGGTGGTCGACCGCCTCAAGCTGATCGCGATCGCCGCCAGCCTGGGCGGCGTGGAGAGCCTGGCGACCCAGCCGCTGACCACCACCCACCGCGACATCGGCCCGGTGCTGCGGCAGCAGCGCGGCATCAGCGACGGCATGATCCGGCTGTCGGTGGGCATCGAAGCGGTGGAGGATCTGATCGCCGATCTGGAGCAGGCCCTGGCCTAGCCGGCGCGCGGACTAGGCCGGCGCCTTGCGCGCCGGCCGCGGTCAGCGCAACAGCTGCACCATCATCATGGTGATGTCGTCGGACTGCGGCGCATCGCCGGCGAAGCTCTTCACGTCGGCCATTACGCCCTCGATCACCGACTTGATGCTGCCGCCCGACAAGGCGCGCAGCCGCGCCTCGAGCCGCTCGTCGGAGTAAAGCCGATCGGCGCTGTCGGCGGCCTCGGTGACGCCGTCGGTGTAGAGGAACAGCGCGTCGCCCGGCGCCAGCCGGACCGTCCCCGCGGCCAGCGGCACGCCCGGCATGGCGCCGATCACCGTGCCGCTGCCGACCTCGAGCCGGCGCACCGAGCCGTCGGCGGCGATCACGTACGGCGGGTTGTGACCGCCATTGGCGTAACTCAGCTCGCCGCTGACGGTGTCGAGATAGCCGCAGAACAGCGTGACGAACATGGCCGCATCGTTGTCGGCGGCCAACTGGTCATTGACCGTGGCCAGCACGGTCCGCGGATCGGGCGCGGTGGCGGCCACGGCCTTGAGCAGCGTCTTGGTCACGGCCATGAACAGCGACGCCGGCACGCCCTTGCCGGACACGTCGCCGATGACGAAGTAGATGCGGCCGTCGTCGCGGCGGAAGAAGTCGTAGAGATCGCCGCCCACCTCCTTGGCCGGCTCGATCGCGGCGTAGATGTCGCAGTTGACATCGTTGCGGTCGGGGAACGGCGGGAAGATCTTGGGCAGGATGCTCATCTGGATGTCGCGCGCCACGCCGAGCTCGCCCTCGATGCGCTGCTTGGCGGCGGTGGTCTCCTCCAGGTTGCGCAGATGCTCCTGCAGGCGGCTCTGCATCACCAGGAACTCGCCCGCCAGCCGGCCGATCGCGTCGTCGGTGCGGCGCGCCATGGCCGCCAAGCCGCCCCCCGCGGCCGGCGTGAAACCCTCGCTGGAGAGCTGGCGCACGTAACCGGTGAGCGCTTGCAGCGGCCGCACGATGGTGCGGGCGAACAGAATCGCCACACCGGTGAACAGCGCGCCCACCACCAGCACGCTGAGCATGACGTTGTCGAACAGCTTATTGAGCGGCGCCGCGAACACCGCCACCGGCTCGCTCACCACCACCACCCAGTCACCGCCCTGCGGCACCGGCGCGAACCCGGCAATGGTGGTGCCGTGGTCCGGGTCGTAATACACCGCGTTGTCGGGTTCGCGCG
>Ga0182741_1001698_pt1 | contig 27653 bp, 26 predicted proteins | sample eDN5th37CBELigOP_FD_128874 | JGI IMG/M metagenome (GOLD analysis project Ga0182741, IMG submission 128874) | Enriched Organic Plus compost microbial communities from Emeryville, California, USA - eDNA 5th pass 37_C BE-Lig OP (version 2) (version 2) ... | reverse complement strand
TGTGGATCAGCGACCGCACCCACGGCCTGCAGTTCAAGGCTGAGGTTCTGAAGACCACCCCACCGACCGGGGCGGAGGGCATCGAGAAATACCTTGCCTCGGGCCAGATGCGCGGCATCGGGCCGGCCATGGCCAAGCGGATTGTCGCGGCCTTCGGGGCGGACACCTTCGAGATCATCGAGGCTGCCCCTGAGCGCCTCACCGAGGTGCCCGGAATCGGCCCGATGCGCGCCTCCCGCATCGTGGCGGGCTGGGCTGAGCAGAAGGCGGTGCGCGAGATCATGATCTTCCTGCACGCGCACGGGGTCGGCACGGCGCGAGCAGTACGCATCTTCAAGACCTACGGCTATGAGGCCATCCAAGTCATGACCGAGGACCCGTACCGGCTGGCCAAAGACGTCCGCGGGATCGGCTTCCGGACGGCGGATGCGATTGCAGCCAAGCTCGGCATGGAGAAGACCGCCCCCCAGCGCATCCGCGCCGGCATCTCGTTCGCGCTCCAGACAGCCACCGACGAGGGGCACTGCGCCTTGCCGATCGAGGCGCTCACCCGTTTGGCCGAACAGTTGCTCGAGGTCGAGGAAGCTCTCATTCGCACCGCGGTGGTCGAGGAGTTGTCCAAGGGCGAGATCGTCTCGGACACCATTGGCGACGAGACCTGCCTGTTTCTCAAGGGCCTCTATCTGGCCGAGCAGGCCATTGCTGCCCGGCTGCTTGAGCGGGCCTCCGGCCCGCCGCGCTGGCCGGAGATCGACCTCGACAAGGCCATTCCGTGGGTGGAGGGCCGCACGGGCAAGACCCTGGCGGCCTCGCAGCGCGAGGCGCTGAGGCTGGTGCTCGGGTCGAAAGTCTCTGTGGTGACCGGCGGTCCCGGCGTCGGCAAGACGACGCTGCTCGACACGATCCTGCGCCTGCTGTTGGCCAAGGGCGTCAAGGTGGCACTGGCGGCTCCCACAGGACGAGCGGCCAAGCGCATGACCGAGCAGACCGGGCTGGAGGCCAAGACCATTCACCGGCTGCTGGAGATCGACCCCAAGCACGGCGGCTTCTCGCGCAACGAAGAAAACCCGCTCGACTGCGACCTCCTCGTAGTGGATGAGACCTCAATGGTGGACGTGCCGCTGATGAACGCTCTGACCAAAGCCATCCCGGCGCATTCGGGATTGCTGCTGGTGGGCGACGTGGACCAGTTGCCCTCTGTCGGCTCGGGGCAGGTGCTGGCCGACATCATCGCCTCAGGTCGGATTCCGGTGGCTCGGCTGACTGAGGTCTTCCGGCAGGCCGCGGAGAGCCGGATCGTGGTGAACGCACACCGCATCAACAAGGGCCGGATGCCGGAGCCGCCGAAGGCAGGCGAAGAGAGCGACTTCTACTTCGTCGAGATCAATGATCCCGAGGAGGGCGTGCCGAAGATCATCCAGATGATCCAGGAGCGCATGCCGCGCCGCTTCGGGCTCGATCCGATGAAGGACATCCAGGTGCTGTGCCCGATGAACCGCGGTGTGCTCGGCGCCCGCAACCTCAACATCCAGCTTCAGGAGGTGCTCAATCCGAACCCGCCCGCCAAGGTGGAGCGGTTCGGCTGGCGCTTCTCGCCGGGTGACCGGGTGATGGAGACGCAGAACGACTACGACCGCGAGGTGTTCAACGGTGACCTTGGCACGGTGGTGCGGATCGATGACGAGGAGGGGGCGCTGATCGCCTCGTTCGATGGACGGGAAGTGTCCTATCCCTTCGGCGAACTCGACACCCTGGTGCCCGCGTATGCAACCACGATTCACAAGTCGCAGGGCTCGGAATATCCCGCCGTAATCATTCCGGTCGTGACGCAGCACTTCACAATGCTGGCCCGCAACCTGCTCTATACCGGCGTCACGCGCGGCAAGCGTCTGGTCGTGCTGGTGGGGCAGAAGAAGGCTGTCGCCATGGCCGTGAGGGGTGGCCAGATGAAGAAGCGCTGGACAAAGCTGCGGGAGTGGCTGGCCATCGACCGGATCCAGCCTTCGTAGGCTTGTTTGGCAGAGGGTCGGGAGTAGGTTGGTGCCAGCATGCTGGCGGCGCCTGAGGCGCTTGCAAAGCCGACACCATGTGGACTCCTGGAGGCGATACAAGCCGCGTCATGCCATTGCTCGCGTACACCCAATCAGGGGAGCCGCTTGTTGCACCTCTGCTGTCCGATCACGAATGGGAGCACCTGCGATCGGCGCGAAACCGCGACGCGTGGATGCCGCATGGGAAAGGACGGGCCATTCCCAAGGTCTCACGCCTCGGAACACGATTCTTCGCTCATCCTCCCGGACAAACGTCTGCAGGGGCCAAGGAAAGCGACCTCCATCTCTCTATCAAGGCCCAGAGCTTGCTTGGAGTCCGGGCCGCAGGCTGGGAGGCTCTCCCCGAGCAATCCGGAACCACGCCCGATGGCCGCGACTGGCGGGCCGATGTCCTGTGCCGGCGGCCTGGGAAAGCCTGGACCGTCGCCATTGAGGCCCAGGTTCAACTCCAGGGCGAGGAAGCTTACCGCCAACGGCAGGAGCGCTATGCCGCGTCCGGCATTCGCGCCCTCTGGCTGGTCGCTCACGAGCCTGCGGCCCTGCACCACTACTGGCGCGAGCCCGACTCACATTTGCCAGCCTTCAAAACCACGGTCGGGAACGATCAGCACGGCCGACCCGAGGCGCAGGTGCAGATCGATGGCTTGTCTCTGAGCATACCTGAGTTTGTCTCCGGCGCGCTCAGGGGCCAACTGCACTGGTCTGGGAACGGCCGGCACGGGATCCTCATGCTGGTTCTCCGCAAAGACCAGTGCTGGCATCGCACCTGCCGAAAGACTGTTCTCCTTGCCTACAGGGCCGAAACGCCACTGAGGGTGCCGCTCGACCTCGAAGCGGTCCAGACGATGCACGGTTATGGCGACGCTTATGCCAGGGCGCGAGCAGTTCTGCCCGACCTTGCCGACAGCCCGTGGCCGTTCAGGAAGGTCCTCGCGTCACGTTGCCCGCACTGCCGGCGGGAGATCCGGTACCACAGCCATGACTGGGAGGGTCAGGACGTTCTTGAAGTGCCGATCGGTGTCGATGTCGGTGAGCAGGGCCGACGCCTCGGCTTGACCCCACATGCACAATGGCATTGGGGGCTTCAAGCCCGATGGACGCGCTGGGCTCCCCTCGGCGGCATCGGTCGGGTCTCCCATCGCCGTCTTGAGATGCGTCCGAGGCGCCTCGGCCCCAGGACGGGCTGATGCGACTCGCGGACGAAGCACCGGTCGCGGTGGTTTCGCGGTCTGGATCGGCAACCTGCCAAAGGCTGCGTCCCGTGGCGCGGGCCCTTTGCCGCCTCAGGTCCCGCAGAAGGTCCGATAGACGCGCTGGTGCGGCTCCGGCGGTTCGGCGTAGTGAGCAAATGCCGGCTGATCCTCGTAGGGCTGCGAGAGAACCATCAGCAACTCCTCGAAGGGAGCAAAGTCGTCCCGCTCCACCGCAGCTTGGATCACCGCCTCCACGCGATGATTACGCGGGATATAGGCCGGATTGACCGCCCGCATGGCAGCCCGGCGGGTTGCAGCGTCGTGCGGCTCCTGGCTCAGCCGCTCGCGCCAGCGGGTCGCCCAGGCATCGTAAGCAAGCGGATTGATGAAGAGGTTGCGGACGGCCTCGTCCGCGTCAATTCCGGCGGCAGCATCACTCAGCCGCCGGAAAGTCAGGGTGAAGTCGGCCTGGTTCTCGGCCATGGCCTTCAGTAGATCCCCCGCGAGCGTCGTGTCCTCCTCGCGCTCCGTCAGCAGCCCGAGCTTGCGCCTGAGCCCTGCGTGATAGGCTGCCTCGAACTTGCCTGAGAAGGCTTCAAGCGCCTCATTCGCTTCCGCGACAGCCTTCTCCTCGTCCTCGGACAGGAGCGGCAGCAGCGCCTCGACCAGCCGCGTCAGGTTCCAGAGGCCGATGCGCGGCTGGTTGCCATAGGCATAGCGACCGTGCTGGTCGATGGAGCTGAAGACCGTCGCCGGATCATAGGCGTCCATGAAAGCGCATGGGCCATAGTCGATCGTCTCGCCCGCAATGGACATGTTGTCGTTGTTCATGACCCCGTGGATGAAGCCGATGTGCAGCCAGCGGGCAATGAGGGCTGCCTGGGCGGCGATCACCTGGTCCAGGAGCGCGCGATACGGTCTGTCACTCTCTGCGGCCTGTGGGTAGTGCCGGCCGATGACGTAGTCCGCAAGGAGGCGCAATCCCTCCAAATCCTGCCGGACTGTGAAGAACTGGAACGTGCCGACCCGGACATGACTCGAGGCCACCCGGGTGAGAACCGCCCCGGGAAGCAGCGTCTCGCGGACCACCGTCTCGCCGGTCAACACGGCGGCGAGCGCACGTGTTGTCGGCAGGCCGAGCGCCGCCATCGCCTCGCTCACAAGATATTCGCGCAGGACAGGCCCCAATGCCGCCCGCCCGTCGCCACGGCGTGAGAACGGTGTCGGCCCTGAACCCTTGAGCTGAATGTCACGGCGGATGCCATTTTGGTCGACCACTTCGCCGAGGAGGATGGCACGGCCGTCGCCGAGTTGCGGCACGAACTGCCCGAACTGGTGCCCGGCATAGGCCATGGCAATGGGCTCCGCCGCATCCGGAACGCGGTTGCCGGATAGAAGCGCAAGTCCTTCGGGACTGGAGAGGCGATCCGGATCGAGGCGGAGCTGCAGGGCGAGATCCCGGTTCAGCCGGATGAGCCTCGGAGCCGTAACTGAGGTCGGCGGTAAGCGCGCGAAAAAGCGCTCCGGCAGGCGGGCGTAGGTGTTGTCGAAGGGAAAATGAACTGTCATCGGACCGATTTCACCGTCAGGACCCCGTGAAATCGGACTGCGTGCCCCTGAAAACAAGAGCCGGAGGGCACACCGGCTGAAGCGGCTCAGCGGCGCCCTGCTCCGGTCCCGTACGGAACTCCGGGCCATTCTGTCCAGGAAAGGGCGATTACCGCTCCCGCTCGACGATGCGGTACTCGACGTCGATAATCTCCCCAGATCGGGGTGCTTGCGCCATCCTGCGGCGAAGGCGCCATCGCAGGACCATACCCGTGATGATGGCCACAGGAATGAGGATCAGCGCGAGCCCGGCGGCCAGGACCATCAGCAAGAGGCCCAATGAGACGGCACCAATCAGGACCAGGGCGGCGGCCCAGCGAGGCATCCGGATCAATCTGATGCCCGGATGGGGCGGATAGCGCGGGTCCATATCCCCTCTTTGCAAAGCTCTGCTTCAACCGCGCTTTATATGCTGACGCCAGGAGCCGGATACAAGATCGAGGTGGCACCGGACATCTCAGCGCACCTCACTTCGCGCCATGGGCGCCGGAGTGTCGGGTGCTCGTCCTGAAGGTGGAGGCCTCGCCCGGAATCGAACCGGGGTGCAAGGATTTGCAGTCCTCTGCGTCACCACTCCGCCACGAGGCCATCCGAAGCTTGGTCCGGATGCGGGACATGCTTGATAGTGGAGAGCCTCCTGAAGGGCAACCGCCCAGTCTGACAGGTGCTGTCCCGGCCGGGGGTCAAATGCGCATGGGACGGCCCCGAACACGCCGGCGGCAGCCTTGGACATTTGTGTGGGCGCATTCTTTCGGAGCAATCGTCACCGAAGATTTGCGCGAAGGCAGCCCCCTTCGCGACCGCCATTGATGCGGCCTCGGCTGATGGTCCCAGCCTGAGACAATACGGATCCCCTTTCCGGCTCCAAGCGGCAACGTCCAGGCGCGGGTCACGCGGTCGACCGTGGTGGCGCCGTTGCGGCGCCTCTCAGTGCCTCTGTCCGGCCCGTTCGGCGACACCGGCAAGCCGATGCTGAAGGCGAAGGTCCGCATCACGCAGCAGGCGGAGTTTTCGCGCCGTCGGTTGAGAGTTGCTGCTTCTGTCCGTCACGACGGCCGCCGCAGCCGCGAACAGGTCATCGGCAGCGATCTCGATGCCAGGATCCCGCCTGCTCCCACCCGTCACATCAACAAGAAGAGCCTGCAGGTCGTGCAGGTCGACTTCGGTGCTTCCCTGCTCGATCCGAAACACGACGGCCTGAATGGCCTCCCGCCGCTTCTCGATCGCTTCAGCGAGTGCCGTCTCCACCATACGCCTTATCTCCTGAACAAGCGGACCGGCGGTCGCTCTACCGGCAACGGGAAAACACTGCGCCCACAGGGTTAATCAACGGTTACAGGGGTTGGAAAAACCTGCGTCTCAGACCCGATGCCGCCAAGTGCAATCAGCCCCTTATCCTGCGTCAATCCTTGCTCCCGGGATTGGGCCCGTCGTGCATCTGTGCATCGGTCGTTCCTGAAGCGGATTGCTCATGAAGCATGGTCGCGAGACCCTCGAGAAAGCGAATGGACTCCTGCGGATAGGCCTCGCGTTGTGCCACTTTGATGATGTTGTGAAGAATGGCGGCGATGTCCTCCAGCTTCGCGACACGCTTGGCCGCAAGAACATGAAAGAAGGTCGTGAACGCGACCATGACAGCCTGGTCATGTTCCTCGAGTTGCTGGCACCGCACCTTGAGCGCCTTGATGTCCTTCTCCTGAGCCGAAACGACTTCGACGAGATTCAGCATCTGCTCGGCCAGGACATCGAGGGAAGCGTCCATGCCGGCAGCACGCCTTGGAGATTCAGTCGGGGTGACTGGCCGGAGCCTTGCGGCACTCTCGTCATCGCCTGAGACGACCTGTGGAGGCGATGAGGCTTCCGCCTTGAGGAAGTTGGGTACGTTGCGGTCGTTCATGTCTGAAGGGATTTCCTCTTGGTCTTCTTGCAGAGGCGGCGGTGAGCGCACGCCTGTGTCCTGAGCCGATCCTGGCACGATCCGCTGGATCAGAGCCCAGATCGTCTGAATGTACCGGACCTGGTTCACATTCCCGCTCTTTGGCGTGATCTCGGATCGAAACGGCGATGGCCATCAGGATCCGCGGCGGCGAGGTCAATTTGAGTCGGATGCCTTTCTAAAACAAAAAGCCGCCCCGAAACGGAGCGGCTCAGGATGAAGGGCAAGAGTGATCCTGCGATCCTTTTCATCAGGCGGTCCTGAGATCGACCGCAGATTCTTTGCCGGTCCGGCGGTCCGCCTGGACCTCGTACGAGATCTTCTGGCCTTCAGCCAAGCCGCGGAGTCCGGCGCGCTCGACGGCGCTGATGTGCACGAACACATCCTTGCCTCCGCTATCCGGCTGGATGAAGCCATAGCCCTTCTGTTCGTTGAACCACTTCACAGTTCCTGTCGCCACGAAAGTCTTCCCTCTGTCTTGCTACTGGGTGATAACCTGCAAACCATCACCCTCCCACTCGATCCTGGTCCGGAGAAGGAGCCCACGCCCGACCGTCCCACGCATGGTGGCTCCTTCGTTCGGTCAAGATCGATCTCACAAGCGTAGGTTCAGGCTCGCGTGGTGGCAAGCATCCTCCGCCCGATGCGTCCGAGCCAGACCTCATTTCCTATTTCCGCAGTGTCATGGGAAATTAGAGAAGGGCGACGCTTGCGATGTCGCCTGCGTCATCCCGAGTTTGTGCTTGGCCTGCCGGTGACCGAACACGGAGCCTCATGGCTCCGCCATCAACGCAGAAGCGGTTCTCGCGCCGGGCCTGAATGATTCAGCCGCCGATGAGTCCATGTCGATGAGATTTTCAATCTCATGGGTTTGACCATAGTCGCTGCCATCGGCAGGCACCCTGTCATGATGCGTTTCGCGGCTCCGCGAACACCTGCCTTAACCGACAGCTAACCATACCATCATCAAGCGCCTCCGTTCGTTCGCTATGTCCTTCAATCCGGCCGTCTGGGCCATCTTCCGACCACAGTATCGACCATTCTTGTCCGCGGCGAGGAATCGCTCCTGTGTCCCATTCCATGCGTGAAGAGCTGCTGATGTTTCGTAGAGAGTTGCCGCACTGGTTCGAAATCCATCGCGCCGCAAACATTGTTCTGGCTCTTGTTGCCGTCGCGGGATGGGGGGCGTTTATCCTCGTCAGCCAATCGTCTGCCAGCATCGAGAGCCAGTTGCGCGCACAAGTGGCCAGTCTCAGCCAGATCCAGACGGACCTGTTGTCTGAGCGGGCTCGGGCTCAGGCAACAACGGGCGAGTGGAAGCAGTTGCAGGCTCAGATTCCAGCCATTCGCGAAGAACTCCGGCAGCTCACGGATGCCCGTGATCAGACCCAGTCCGAACTCGTCCTTGCGCAGCTGGGACTCAGCGATGCGATCAACCGTGCGTCACACGCGCATGAGGATGTTTCCGCCACGGGGTCGGTGGAGAGCAAGGCGCCGGATCCCAAACAGGCGGTTGCGGCCACGGCTCAAAAAGCTCTGGCAAAGCTCGGTTATGGCAAGTTGACGGCCGACGGAGTCATTGGGCCGGGCACGCGGCGTGCTATCGAAGCGTTCCAGCGGGACAAGGGACTGACCGTGACAGGCGAGCTCGATGCTCCGACGCTGAAGCAGCTGACGCAATCCCTCAAGGTCGCCGCCCGTTAGAAGGCGACGTCACGCGTCGCCTTGGGGATGAGTGGGGGCGGATTACGGAGGATGCCGCATTTCGTCTCGACACCGGATGAGAGCACCCTTGTGGCTTGGACCGCGGATGTGATGGCCGCTGTCAGCCGGAAGGACCTCAGGCCTTTTGCGGGACTCTCCCGAATGCGCGGCATCAGGTGGCTGGCAAACGGGAGGATGGATCGGCACTTGGCGGGCTCAAGGCTGTCGACGGCGCGCCTCCACCCGACACACACGCATTAACGATCTGGCGACCTGCATCCCGCTAGTCTGCCCCGCCAGGCTCAGGCGTGAGCCTGGCCCATCAGCGGGGCGGAAGGTGCGGGAATGCGAGGGCAGGCTGATCTTTTCTTGGACTACGACGCGCCGCCGGGACCCATCGAGACCAGACCCGCCGACGAGATTGTCATCAAGGCCAGGCGCCGCAGCGAGTCGTCCAAAGCCCTCGACCATGAGACCGCCGCCGGGATGCTGGAGGCCACCGGCGACTATCGTGTCCTGCGCCGCTTGCAGCCCCGTCCCATAGCGATCTCGCGTGCGCCTCGTCAGGGCGAGAAGATCGCAGTCATCGTTGACACCGAAACCACGGGCCTGGATCACACGCGGGACGAGGTCATTGAACTCGGCATGGTCGCCTTTCTGTATGACGAGGACGGCCGGATCGGGGACGTAACCGGTACGTTCAATGGCCTGCGCGAGCCGGGCGTGCCGATCAGCCCGGAAATCACCCGCCTGACCGGGATCACGCCCGACATGGTTGCAGGCCAGGCGCTCGATCTTGCGGCGGTCGAGCAATTCATTGAGGCGGCGGATTTGGTCATCGCGCACAATGCCCGCTTCGACCGTCCCTTCTGCGAGCGCCTGTCGAAAGGCTTCCAGGTCAAGGCCTGGGCCTGCTCCCATTCAGAGATCGCCTGGAGCGGGTTCGGCTTCGAGGGCTCGAAGCTCGGGTACCTCCTGACCCAGTGCGGCTGGTTCCACCAGGGCCACCGGGCCGTCGAGGACTGCCACGCCCTGCTCGAGGTGCTGGCCTTCCCCCTCCCCTCCGGCGCCGGGCTCCCCTTCGGGCATCTGCTGGCCTCGGCGCGAAAGGCGCTCGTGCGCATCTGGGCCGAGGGCAGTCCGTTCGACATGAAGGACGTGCTGAAGGCGCGCGGGTACCGCTGGAACGACGGCAGCGACGGCCGGCCGAAGGCGTGGTGGGTGGAAGTTGACGCGGAGGCCTTTGAGGCCGAACTCACCTTTCTGCGGCGCGAGGTTTACCGGCGCGAGGTCGAGCCCTTCTGCCAGAGGATCACCGCCTTCGAGCGGTTCCGCTCGGCACGCTAGCCGGCAGCCTTTCTGCGGGGGAGGACGGCATCCGGCGCTGACCCCGAGCCTTGAAATCTTGACCGTTTGCCGCCATCTCATCGCCCGCTGGAGCAACAAGGTTCATCTCACGCCATGACGACTGCCGACACCACTCCCGCCCCAGAGAACCACACGTTCGAGGCCGATGTCGCCAAGCTGCTGCACCTGATGGTGCACTCGGTCTACTCCGACAAGGACGTCTTCCTGCGCGAGCTGATCTCGAACGCGGCCGACGCCTGCGAGAAGCTGCGCTACGAGGCAATCGCCCACCCTGCCCTGCTCGGCGATGATTCCAAGGCCCGGATCACGCTGCTGATCGACGCCGACAACCGCCGCCTGACGATCGAGGACAACGGCATCGGCATGAGCCGGGACGAGATGATCGAGGCGCTCGGCACCATTGCGCGCTCGGGCACCAAGTCCTTCATGGACCGGATCCAGGCCGCCCAGGGCGGTGAAGGGGCCCAGCTCATCGGGCAGTTCGGCGTCGGCTTCTACTCGGCCTTCATGGTGGCCGACCGGGTCGACGTCGTCTCACGCCGGGCCGGCAGCGACGAGGCCACGATCTGGTCGTCCGACGGCAAGGGCTCCTACACAGTCGCTCCCGCAGCCGTCGACGAGGCCCCAGCCCGCGGCACCCGGGTGATCCTCCACCTGATGGAGGACGCCACCTCCTACACGGAGCGTTACCGGCTCGAGCGCATCGTCAAGGAGCAGTCCGGCCATGTTCCCGTGCCGATCTCCCTTGTCGAGAAGCCCGGAGCGGAGCCGCAGGAGGTCGTCGACGGTGCTGCTCTGTGGGTGAAGCCGCGCTCCGAGATCACGCCGGAGGACTACACCGATTTCTACCGCAGCGTGGCCGGCCAGTTCGATGAGCCGGCGCTGACGGTGCATTTCCGGGCCGAGGGCCGCCACGAGTACACGGCGCTGGCCTTCGTGCCGGGCTCCACGCCGTTCGACCTGTTCGATCCCGACCGTCACGGGCGGATGAAGCTCTACGTGAAGCGGGTCTTCATCACCGACGAGGCCGAGCTCCTGCCGCGTTACCTGCGCTTCGTGCGCGGACTGGTCGACTCGGCCGACCTGCCGCTCAACGTCTCGCGCGAGATGATCCAGGAGAGCCCGCTTCTCGCGGCGATCAAGAAGGGTGTGACCAGCCGGATCTTGAGCGAGCTCGAGAAGCTCGCGCAGAACGATGCGGAGGCCTACACCAAGGTGTGGGAAACCTTCGGTCAGGTGCTGAAGGAAGGGCTCTACGAGGATTTCGAGCGGCGCCAGACCCTGTTGGGCCTGGCCCGGTTCAAGACCACCGCGTCCGGTGGCGGGTGGCGCTCGCTCAAGGATTATGTCGGCGCCCTCAAGGAGAACCAGACTGCGATCTACTACGTGACGGGGACGGATCTCGCCCGGCTCGAGGCCTCGCCGCAGCTCGAAGGGTTCCGGGCCCGCGGCATCGAGGTGCTGCTGCTGCCCGATCCGGTTGACAGCTTCTGGGTTACGGCCGGCGTCGACTATGAGGGCAAGCCGTTCAAGTCGGTCACGCAAGGCGCCGCCGACCTGGCGCAGATCCCGCTGCTCGAAACCCAGGAGAACGCGGGCGCGCCGGCACCGGAAGCGGTGACGCAGTTCATCCAATCCGTGAAGGCGACCCTCGGGGAGGCCGTCGCCGATGTGCGCGCCTCCGAACGGCTGACGGAAAGCGCCGTCTGCCTCGTGGCGCCCGAGAGCGGCATGGACCGCCAGCTCGAGCGGCTTCTCGCCCGCACGGGTCAGCTGACGTCCGCAGCCAAGCCCGTTCTGGAGATCAACCCGCGCCATGACCTCGTCGTGGCCTTGGCCAACCTGGGCGAGGATCAGCAGGCTCTGCGTGAAGACGCCGCTCACCTGCTGTTGGACGAGGCGCGGATCCTGGACGGGGAGTTGCCGGCCGACGCGAAGGCCTTCTCACAGCGGCTGGCGCGGGTGATGCGGCGGTGCGTGCCGTAAGGCTGTCCCAACGTGGCTTTCGGTGGCTGGCGGGATGCGGTCGGTGCCCGCCCCATCCCGTCCCGGACCTGACCAATGGTCTGGCCTTGTCCGTCAGGGCGATCTCCCAGGGGTCCCTCGGCCCGACACCGGCTCACCGTTTGGTATGAAAGGCGTCGGGCAACGCGCTCGCCATGTCCGAAGATCACTGCGGAGCAAAGCGACTGTCTTGTGCAAGAGCCGGTTAAGCCTGGCGAGCGCCTGTTCGACAGCTTCAGGCGTGATGGGGAGAGCGCCGCTCATGAGGGTGGCGCCGTTCGCAGGACCAGCTTGCCCGTGGTCTCGCCCGATTCCAGGGCGCGATGAGCCTGAGCCACGTCCGTCAGCGCAAAGGAACGGACCTTCGGCACGGCAATCTTGCCCTTCTCCACCCAGGCTGTCAGGTCCTTCACGGCGGCCTGCAGCAGGTCGGTGTGGCCGAAGAGAAACGACAGATTGAACGCCACCACCCCTTTGTTCTCGGTTGTCATCGACAGCGGCTTGAACCGTGGCATCCTGAGCATGCCCAACGCCGCCCTGAGATACTTGATGCGTCCACCCTGCTTGGGCAGCAGGGTGTGAAAGCCGTAGACCAGCAGCTTTCCCGTTGGCCGCAGGTGCGCATAGCTCTGCGCCAGGGTTTCGGGGCCGTTCGCATCGAAGACCAGATCATAGCCATCGGGGCACAGGCGTCGGGCCTCATCCCAGAGCGCCTGAGTGGACTTGTCGATGACGGCATCCGCGCCGAGTTGGCGCACATACGCGACCTTGTTGCTGGCTCCCACCACGCCGGTCACGTGCAGATCGTGCAGCTTACACAGCTGGACGAGCGCCGAGCCGACACCGCCGCCGGCCGAATGCACGAGCACCCTCATGCCGGGCCGGATCACCACGTTCTGCAGCAGGCCATGATAGGCCGTGAGATGGACGGCGAGAAAGCCCGCGGCGGCCTCAAAATCCAGCGCTTCGGGCTTGGGCCAGACGAGATCGGCATCCGCACAGACATGGGTGGAATAACCGTTGAAGAAGGTCAGCCCGAACACCGGATCACCGGGCTTCACGTGAGCGACCTCACGGCCGACCTCTTCCACCCGGCCTGAATATTCGAAGCCTGGCGTGATCGGCCAGCCCACGAAGCGCCGCGCGGACTCGTACACGCCCCAGCGCACGCAGATGTCGGCGTAGTTCACGCCCACCGCCTCGGTGCGGATCAGGACTTGGCGATCGCCCGATTTCGGCACGGGATGGGTTTCGAGCTTCAGCTGCTCGTACCCCCCGGCTTTGTGAATGACCACCTTGTGCATCAACTCTGAATATCTTTCTCCGCGATGACCCGCGGCGGCTAGGGCTGGGATATGAGGACTCCGGGACAGACGATCGAGCCTTGTTTCGCGGTGGCTCGGATGATCGCCCGATCCGGAGAGCCGCCCCAGGTCTTGTCACCCCGAGGCGAGCGCCTTGCGCACCTCCGGCGCAGCCCTCGTTCCGAGGATTTCGATCGCCCGCATCAGCTTGGCATGATCCAGGACGCCGATAGCCATCTGGATCAGGAGGCGGTCGAACCGGAAGATCTCATGCGCGGCCAGGATCTTGTCCGTGACCTCGGCAGGGCTTCGCGGTCCCTCTAAATGCCTTGGCGCGACTGTTGCTCCACGAGACGGGCCAGAAGTGACGCACCGAGCGGGATGATCTCATCGTCGAACTGATAGTTTGGGTTATGCAAGCCCGCACCTGGAGCCATGCCAAGCCAACAATAGGCCCCTGGAACGGCAAGCAGCATATCGGCAAAGTCTTCACTGCCCATATGGGGCTTTGTTGCCCGATCGAGTGCCGGCTCCCCAAACAGCTCCGTTGCAGCGTGCTCTACCGCTTTGGCTGCCTCGGGATCATTGCGCAGCACACTGAACACCTCACGCAGATCGACGTCGATCCGCACCCTGAAGGCTGATGCCATTCCCTCAGCGATCTCACGTATCCGCGTGCGCACGAGGTCTCTCATGGTCTCGTCAAACGTGCGAACGGTGCCGGCGAGATGGGCTGTGTCGGGGATGACATTGTAAGCGGAGCCGGCATGGATCTGCGTAATGGACACGACCGAGGGCTCTAGCGGATCGGCATTGCGGCTGACAATGGTCTGAAGGGCTTGTCCCAGGGTCATCGCAATCACAACCGGATCCGCGGCCTTGTGCGGGTAAGCTCCATGCGAGCCCCTGCCCTGGATGTGAATATCAAAGAAGTCCGCTCCGGCCATCGCCGGACCGGGTTTGATGGTGACCTTGCCCCGAGGGCCATCGGGCGAGTTGTGTAGACCATAGATTTCATCGCAGGGAAAGCGCTGGAACAGACCGTCCTCGATCATCCTGCGCGCGCCGCCCAGCCCCTCCTCGGCAGGCTGAAAAATGAAGATCGCGGTCCCGTCGAAATTCCTCGTCTCGGCAAGGTAGCGTGCTGCCCCCAGGAGCATCGTCGTATGCCCGTCATGACCGCAGGCATGCATCCGGCCAGGATTGGTAGAGGCGAAGGGAAGTCCAGTCGTTTCCTGGATCGGCAAGGCATCCATGTCGGCGCGAAGGCCAATCCTCCGGGCATTGCCACCACCCGAGCGGAGCACGCCCACAACACCGGTCTTCCCGATCCCGCGGTGCACCTCAATGCCCCAGGAGGCAAGGCGCTCTGCGACAATGCCTGACGTTCGCTCCTCCTCAAAGCCGATCTCCGGATGAGCATGCAAGTCGCGTCGGATAGACACCAGTTCGTCCTGGTAGCCTCTGATGGTGTCGATGATGCTCATAGGATTCCCTTTCAACCGGTCTGGAGTCATTGCCTCGTCTTCGGAGCGCCCAGGCGATGCCCCAGGACGAAAGCCTTGCTTGGGCAAGCTGACGGGATGTTCTTGTACCACCATACCCAAGTTCTCCCAGGCTATGCCCCTGATCAGGGGGATTTCGCATCAGCCATGATCGCACGGATTCGCTCACTGGTCCCGTTCAAATCAGGCAGCTTTTCACCGAGAGCCACCCGGGCGAGATTGGCCTTTTCCGCCTGCTGCATAGCAATGGGCATCCGTGCTCTGCGCGATCGTGACGTCGACAGCGAGGGCAAGTCCCGGGGCCGCAATCGTCAGCACCAGGGCTGATGGACTCCCTGCAGGCAACCCGTACCGGCGCCCTGAGCATCGTCACGATCCCGACCCTGGGAGAGGCCGCCCTGCCCCAGGCCATCGCAACGTTCCTGGGAATGCGCGCCGATGTATGCTTGGAATTCGAGGTCCGCCCGCGACGGGCCATCATCCAGCGCATCGCAGCCCAACGGGCCGAACTTGGCCTTGCCTTCCTTGCTGAGGAGCATGCTAATGTTGTTTCAACTCCGCTCTGTGCGGGCCGGGTTGCTTGCATCGGCCCGGCTGGGGATACCCTGGCGTCTCGAGCGGTTATCACGCCCGCCGATCTGGCAGGCCATCGCATGATCACCTGCTCGGAGACGCAAGGACTCCGGCCTGTTTTCGATGCAACATTTGCTGGAGCCCGCATCCGGGTAGAGTCCGTCCTTGAAGTCGGGTGGGTTGCGAACGCCTGAGCGCTTGTCAACAAGGGGGGCGGGATCGCCCTCGTGGACGACTTCTCCCAGCTAAACGAGATCTATCCGGGCGTCGTCATGCGCCCCCTCGAGCCGAATATCCCGATCGTGGCGGAGGTTTTGCAACCCCGATCGAAGCCGTTGTCGCGCCTCGCAGCCGAATTCGTGAAGTCGCTCACGCTGTTATCGGCAGTGACAGGCCGCCTGCGGACGCGGCGCGGCAGACCTGTCGCGCAACATCCACGGAACCGGCAGTGTAGCGATCCACGTGTGAGAAGTTCTGGCTGCCTCCCGGACGAGGACCATAACGGAATCGCCTTCCGCTTCGGCACACGCGTTGCCCGGAATGTGACTCGCGTGCGTAGGAGGTTGGACGCTGACCCGCACAACACCAAAGCCAAAATGCCAAAACGAGCCGCGCGGCGCGGATTCGATCCGATGTCCCCGATGCCGTGGCGCGGTATCTCCGCCTCCTGTCCCAATGTGGACGCTGTTGGTGCTCCCGGCGCAGAGGCCTTTGCCAACTTCCGACGTACCTCCCTTCGATGGAGCCCTGATCGGGACCGGAATGCGGAATCTGGGCGGCTTTCCGAGCTCGGAATCCCGGTCCGATTTTCGATGAGTTTTCGGACCCCCCTCAACCCACCCGTTACTCCTAATAATAATAACGCTCGAGTGAAGATCTGTAACGCTTTTGTCCCAGCGGCATGAACCCTTCTTTCAGCTGTTCGAACAGCGGCTCGAACTAGCAGTCGGGCGTGACTTTTCTCGGGGTCGGACGTGTCATTTATGGACTACGACGTTACCCGGTTTTGAGGATCCCACATCAGCCACGAACCCTAGCAAGTCTCTGAAGGCCACCCTGCGACAGAAGCGGGAGCATCCTCTCAGCTCCCCAAGCCTTCCCGCCGGGCTATTTGAAGGATCGGTGGTCGCATCCTTCGCCTAGCAGCCCCTCGCTCCGGGGTCCGAACGGCGCCTCGCCATCGGACCTGACGGCCGGCGAAGGCTGAACGTGTGGCCGCGCCTGAAAACAGCTCAGGGGCGGTCGGCGGGCTTCGGTCCAGCTCCCGCCGCACTGGCTTCAGGCCAGCTCCCAGAGGATGGTCGATCAGGCAATGGGCACATCGACCGTGCATCGGACCCCTTCGGGGCGGAAATCCATCGTCACCTGCCCACCCAGCTCCATGGCGAAACTGCGCTCGATCAGACGGCTTCCGAACCCGCGGCGGACTGGAGGATGCACGGCTGGCCCACCAGCCTCCTCCCAGCGCAGCACGAGGCGCCGGCTGGCGGCCGCACCCGCAATCTCCCACGTGACGCGCACCACACCCGTGGCGTTCGATAGCGCGCCATACTTGACCGCATTGGTCGCCAGCTCCTGCAAGGCAAGTGCGACGGCCAGTGCCATCCGGGGCGAAAGGCGGGTATCCTGTCCGGCAATATGGAAGCGGTCGTCCTCATGCCGGCGGTAGGGCTCTATCGCCTGCTCGATCACCTCGCGCAGGTTGGCCCCCTCCCAACTCTCCCGCGTCAGCACATCGTGGACCCGGGACAGGGCAAACAGCCGCCCCTCAAGGTCTTCGCGTACATGCTCCACTGATGAGGCGTTGCGCAGGGTCTGGCCTGCAATGGACTGCACGGTGGCCAGCGTGTTCTTCACCCGGTGGTTCAGCTCGTTGATCAGGAGCATTTGATGCTCCTCCCAGCGCTTGCGGTCCGTGATGTCCTGATGGATGCCGACCACCCGTTGTGGGGTGCCGGCCCTGTCACGATGCACAACCGCCTGCGAACTGACCCAGCGCTCCCTGCCGTCCTTCGCGCGAACCCGGAATTCCGCTCGGTAGGGCGCCCTGCCCTCCAGCGCCTCCTGAAACGCCGAATTGACCCGGGCTCTGTCGTCGGGATGGATCACAGCCTGCCACGTCGCACGCTCCAGGAGTTCGTCGGCCGGAACGCCGAAGATCTCCGCCGACCGGGGTGACAGCAGGCGGCGGTTGGAGCCGATGTCCAGCTCCCAGGTGCCGAGCCTGCCGGCCTCCAGGGCCAGTAGCAGCCTCTCCTCGCTCTCCCGCAGCCCCTCTTGCGCCCGGCGCCGCTCTTCCAGCTCATGCTGAGCCTCCCGCCTCTTCTGATCCGCGGCCGTGCGTGCCTTGATCTGAGCCCAGAGCACACCGGAGATCAGGAACGTGGCGATCAGCCCCCCGGCGAAGAAAAGCGGTATGAGCGACCGGGTCGAGTTCTGTTCCAGCTGCGGGCTGCTGAGATACGCGACCGTCCACCGGCGACCCGCGATGTCGAGCGTGCGGGTGTCGGTATAGCGAGCAACCCGTTCGACTTGACCATCAGCTTTGTGTAGGCCGGACCGGTGCAGAAGGTTTGCGGGAGTCGGCGGGCCGTCGTAGACCCGCAGCTCCAAGCCTGGATTGCGCCCGCCCTGGAAGATGGCTGTGAAAAGATCATCGGCACGGAAGGGACTGTAGACGAACCCAGCGAGCGCGTCCTGCCGCTCCGAAGTCGTCTTGGGCGTGGCGCCACCGCGATATACCGGCACATAGATCAGGAACCCGGCCTGTTTGGCCTCATCGATCTCCTGGACTAGATCAACCCTGCCGCTGGCTGCCGGCTGCCCTGTGTCCCGGGCCTGCTCCATGGCTGCCCTGCGGGTGGGCTCGGAGAACATGTCGTAGCCGATCGCCGCCTCATTGCGACGATCCAGCGGCTCCAGGTAGATGATGCTATGGAACTCCGGGCGGGGATGCTCGGGCCAGATCCTGAACACCGGCATGCCCTGCTCGCGTTGCGCCATGACAAAGGCTTCCCGTTCCCCGGGCCTCACGCGAGCGGTGTACCCAAGGCCTTGAATGCCAGGGTAATCCTTGTTCAGGCGCAGCCCGGCCGCGAAAGCCTGGAACGCCGCCCTGTCAACGTTGAGATGGTTGGCGTTGAACAGGCCAGCACCGGCCCGCAGCAGGGTGATGTAGGTGTCGAGACGGTCCCGGATCGCGTCCTGGGCCTGATCCACCCGGCGCTCGAAGCTGAGGCGGTCACGGGCGTCAACGATGGTCCATAGGCTCACTGCCACGAGCACCGATGCCGTCAGCCCCCCGAGCAGGGTCGCAAGAGGGATAAGCAAACGCCAGCGGCGTGGCTGTTGGAGCATCGATAATCCGCAGTAGCCGCGAGCGGCGCGTGAGCAGGAAAAACTCCACTCCGGTATGGGCGAGAAGAGTTGGGGGAACTCACGAAGATATAGCCAGCCCTGTCCGCCGTGCAAACGCTCTCGTGCCGCGACCTTCCGCTCCTGCAGCTACAGGTTTCGCTCGGTCGGACTCTCGGCCTGCCGGGAGGGGAATGGGATCACCGTCCGTCCCGAGGCGATCTTCATGCTCGCCGCGATGGCGCCCGCGAGGTCTTCCTGCTGGAAGGGCTTGGCGAGCCTGACGATGGCCGGATCCGGATATGACGCCAACTCGGCATAGCCGGAGGCAGAAATCACCGGCATCGCCGGCCAGTGTCGCCGGACTGTCTCGGTCAGCTGCAGTCCCGTGCGCCCGAGGGACTTTCCTCCGGCTGGCCAGAACCTCCCCCACGGCTTCGAGTTGACAGCGTGATCCTCTAGCCCAGAGAATAGCCATGGCCGCTCCCAAAGTGCTCGTCGTCGCCACTTCCCATGACCGGATGGGGTCCACCGGACACCGCACCGGCGTCTGGCTGGAGGAGCTGGCCACGCCCTACTATGCCCTGCTCGACGGTGGCGTGGAGGTCACACTCGTCTCGATCAAGGGCGGCGCCATCCCGTGGGACCCGCGCAGCCTGCCGGACGAAGCCGGCGAGGGCCCAGGCGAGAAGCCGGAGGAGCAGCAGGAGGTCCCGGCCTCGGTTCACCGCTTCCTCTCCGACGAGAAGGCCATGGCAGCAGCCCGCAACTCCCCTGCCCTCGCCAGCGTCGATCCAGGCTCCTTCGACGCAGTGTTCCTGCCGGGCGGGCACGGGCCGATGTGGGATGCGGCCAATGACGAGACGCTGGCCCAAATCGTTGGATCGATGTTCGACCAGGGCAAGGTCGTGGCCGCCGTCTGCCATGGACCCGCCGGGCTCGTGAAGGCCAGGCGGCAGGACGGCCGCCCCATTGTCGATGGTCGCCAGGTGAGCGCGTTCACCAATACCGAGGAGGAGGTGGTCGGGCTGACCTCGGTGGTGCCCTTTCTGCTGGAAGACCGGCTCAAGGAACTGGGGGGCCGCTTCGCGCGAGGGCCGGACTGGCAACCCTTCGCGGTGCAGGATGGTAACCTGATCACGGGGCAAAACCCGCAATCCTCCGAACTCGTCGCCCGGCACGTGCTGACCTCCCTTGGCCGGGCATCCTGAATGACGACCCTGATGCTCGTCGGAGCGACTGGCCTGGTCGGTGGAGCCGTCCTGCGGCAGGCGCAGGATGACGCCCGCGTGACCCGGATCGTCGCCCCGACCCGTCGCAAGCTGTCGCCCCATCCGAAGCTTGAGAACCCGCTGGTCGACTTCCAGAACCTGCCAGCGGAGGCCACTTGGTGGGCTGTGGACAGCGTGATCTGTACCCTCGGCACCACGATCCGCAAGGCGGGCTCGCAGGAGGCGTTCCGTCAGGTTGACCACGATTATCCGCTGGCCGTCGCGCAACTGGCACGGCAGCACGGTGCCCGTGCCTTTGCGCTGAACTCCGCGACGGGCGCCGACCCGCGCTCGCGCTTCTTCTACAACCGGATCAAAGGCGAGGTGGAGGCGGCACTTCGGGGCATTGGGTTCCCGTCCTTGACCATCGTGCGCCCGGCCCTGATCGGCGGCAACCGGGACGAGTTCCGGCCCGCGGAGTTCGTGGCCATGAGGATCCTGCGGCTGGCCGAGCCACTCGTACCGCGCCGCTACCGGATTGTGCCTCATGAGCAGATCGCCAAGGCTCTGCTGGAGGCGGCGGTCACCGCCCCGTCCGGAGAGCACATGATCGAGTCCGAGGCCATCACGGCGGCGAAGGGTTAGCTTCCAAGTTCAGCCCGCCCTGCCTGTGTCTAATTCCGTCAAGTCCGGGCAACCACGGCATGGTGGAGCTCGCACCGCCTTGATGCCGTGGCGAAATCAAAGCCCGCAACCGGTATTGTCGCTTGAACTTTTATGCCGCCCGCCAGGCTTTTTCGCGCCCGGCGGCAGGTACCGTCACAAGCCCGGCGCCGGCCCGGGCAGGTAGCGCGAAGCCCAGGCGGCGATGACCGTTGCCGCATAATCCGCATCTGCCGCCCGGGTGAGGAGGTGGTCCGCATCATCAAGCGAGACGAAGCTCTTGGGATGCTTGGCAACCCCGAAGATGCGGGTGGCATTCTCGACCCCAACCACAGCATCGGCCGGTGCGTGCAAGACAAGCAGCGCCCGCCTGAGGTTTGCGATGTGCTCCTGCTGGCGCTGTTCGCGAAGATCGTCGAGCAGTTGCTTGCGAACAGTGAACGTACGGCCGCCCAGACGGGCAACCGCTTCGCCCGTGCTCTCGATCTGAGGGATCGCGGTTATAAGCCTCCCCTCCACATGGGCTGTGTCGTAAGGCGCGCCGATTGTCGCAACCGCGACACTCTCGGGAACATCCCCCGCTGCGGCAAGCACGGCGGCCCCTCCCAGGCTGTGTCCGATCAGGAGCCCCGGCGCCTGGTGGACGCGGCGCAGATAGTCTGCCGCAGCAACGAGGTCGGCGACATTCGAGGAGAAATTGGTGTTGCCGAAATCGCCGCCGCTGCCGCCAAGGCCGGTAAAGTCGAACCGGAGCGTCGCGATGCCCTGCTCTGCCAGGGCTCGGGAGACTTTCACGGCCGCGAGCGAATCCTTGCCGCAGGTGAAGCAGTGGGCAAAGAGCGCGAATGCCACCGGCTCGTCTGCGGGCCGCTCAAGCCGGGCGGAGAGTTGATGGCCACCCGAGCCCGGAAAACTGACCTGCAGGCTTTGCATTCTGTCCTCCCGAAGCAGCACCGGGCCTCGGCTTGTGTCATGAGAGCGTCGATCCCAGCCGCAGGACATAGGCTGCCAGATGCGATCTGCCATACTGCGAGACAGTCATCGCTCGGCTTGCAGGAATTCAGAACTCCATGACACGGCTTGTCCGGAGATCCGCCTTTTCGAGAGGCGCGTGCCGGCCTCCGGGAAGGTCGGCACGCCTTATGGTTTAGACGACGTCTTCGGCCCCGCCCTTCATCTTGACCGGGATCATCAGGTAGCGGACGCCGTTCGCTTCCGCCGGCGGGAATTTCCCGGCCCGGATGTTGGTCTGGATCGAGGGCAGCAGCAGCCGGGGTGCTGCGAGCTTGGCGTCACGGGCCGTTCGCATGGCCACGAACTCCTCCTCGGTGACACCCTCCTTCACGTGCACGTTCCTCTCGCGCTGTTCCGCGACGGTGGTCTCCCAGGCATAGGCGTCGCGGCCCGGCGCCTTGTAGTCGTGGCACATGAACAGCCGCGTCTCGGGCGGGAGCGCGGTCAGGCGCCGGATCGAACGGTACAGCTGGTGCGCGTCACCGCCGGGAAAGTCGGCGCGGGCGGTGCCGTAATCGGGCATGAACATCGTGTCGCCCACGAACACCGCGTCCTCGACCTTGTAGGATATGTCGGCCGGGGTGTGCCCAGGCGTGTGCAGCACCTCCACGTCGAGCTCGCCGATGGTGAAGCGCTCGCCATCCTTGAACAGGTGGTCGAAGTCGCTGCCGTCCGGGTTGAGGTCGGTGGCGTTGAAGATCGGCCGGAAGATCTTCTGAACGTCCCTGATGTGCTCGCCGATACCGATCTTCGCCCCCGTCCTGGCCTTGATGTAGGGCGCGCCTGACAGGTGGTCGGCGTGGGCGTGGGTCTCCAGCGCCCATTCCACCGTGTAGCCCGCCTCCTCGGCCGCCTTGAGCATTGCCTCGACCGAGCGGGTGTCGACCGTGCCCGAGTTGTGGTCGTAGTCGAACACGGGATCGATGATCGCCGCCTTTCTGGTCGCCGGATCCGCGACCAGGTAGCTGACGGTGTTGGTGGGCTCGTCGAAGAACGCCCGGATGATGGGTTGGCCTGACATGGTCTGAACCTCCTTGGTGGTTCGGCTTGCGATTGGTATTGACAATATATGAGCAATAACTAAATAAGCAATATCTAATGTAACGTGAGCCGCCTCGAAGGCCCCTCCCACATCCGGAGACCCACCATGTCGCTTCCCACCCTCAGCCCCATCGAAGCTAAGCGCCTGCTCGACCAAGGCGCCGTCCTCGTCGACATCCGCGAGGCCGACGAACACGCTCGGGAGAACATCCCTGGCACCCGCTTGGTGCCCCTGTCCCGATTGGACCAGGCGGACCTTGCGCTCCCGGAAGGCCAGCCGGTGATCTTCCACTGCAGGAGCGGCGCCCGCACCCAGGGCATCGCCGCCCGCCTTGCCGCCAAGGCTGGCAGCGCCTGCGATGCCTACATTCTTGAAGGCGGCCTCGGCGCCTGGAAGAAGGCTGGCCTGCCGGTGGCCGTCGACCGCCGCCAGCCGCTTGAACTCCAACGCCAGGTGCAGATCGGCGCCGGCAGCATGGCTTTCCTCGGCACGATGCTTGGCCTGCTCGTGTCGCCCTGGTTCTTTGCCGTTCCGGCCTTCGTCGGTGCCGGCCTGACCGTGGCGGGCGTCACCGGCTTCTGCGGCATGGCCCGGATCCTGAAGAGGGCCCCCTGGAACCGCGCCGCCTATGCCCAACCCAGGCGCGCCTGAAGCATTTAACACCCCGTGCAGGAGACCATGATGGATTTGTCGCTCACCCAAAGCGCCTTGGGCCTCACCTCGGGCTCGCTCGTCGGCTTCACGCTTGGCCTCGTGGGTGGCGGCGGCTCGATCCTGGCGGTGCCGCTGCTCGTCTATCTGGTCGGCGTGACCAACCCGCACGTGGCCATTGGCACGAGCGCGGTCGCGGTCGCGGTGAATGCCCTGGCCAACCTCGGCAGCCATGCCCGCGGCGGAACCGTCAAATGGCGCTGCGCCCTGGTCTTTGCCGCCTCAGGCGTGATCGGCGCGCTCGGCGGCTCGACGCTCGGCAAAATGATGGACGGGCAGAAGCTGCTCGCGCTGTTCGCCGTGCTGATGATGATCGTCGGCGCCCTGATGTTGCGCAAGCGCTCCGGCGAGGGCAACGCGTCGGTGAAGCTCGGGCGGGACAACTTCCCGAAGCTCGTCGGCATCGGCCTGGCGACGGGCGCCCTGTCGGGCTTCTTCGGCATCGGCGGCGGCTTCCTGATCGTGCCGGGGCTCATCATGGCGACCGGCATGCCGATTCTGAACGCCGTCGGTTCGTCCCTGGTGGCGGTGTCGGCCTTCGGGCTGACCACGGCGTCGAACTACGCCCTGTCGGGCCTGATCGACTGGCCTCTGGCGGCGTTGTTCATTGGCGGCGGCATCATTGGCGGCCTGCTCGGCACGCGCTCCGCCAAGCTGCTCGCGGGCAGGAAAGGTGCGCTCAACACGGTGTTCGCCGGCCTGATCTTTGTCGTGGCGATCTGCATGTTGGTGAAAAGCCTCAACCTGCTCTGAGGTGGAAAGACAGGAGGTGGTCCATGTCGAAGTCGTTTCATGTGGTTTGCCCCCGCTGCGATGCCGTCAATCGCGTGTCGCAGGACCGGCCGGCTTCGCAGGCAGTCTGCGGCGGCTGCAAGGCGAGGCTCTTCGAGGGGCATCCCATCGAGCTCGACGGCGCTCGCTTCCAGCGCCACGCCGAGCGCAGCGACATTCCGGTGATCGCTGACTTCTGGGCGCCCTGGTGCGGCCCCTGCCGGGCTATGGCGCCGATCTTCGAGCGGGCGGCGAAGGAGCTCGAACCCAGGGCTCGGTTCGTCAAGGTCAACGTGGACAACGAGCCGGAACTGGCCGGACGGCTCGGCGTTCAGGGCATTCCGGCCCTGTTCGTGCTCAAGAACGGCTCCGTTGTCGCCCGGCAGGCGGGGCTCGCCAATCTGTCCACACGCCAAAACTGGGTCCGCCAGTTCTCAACCCCTTGAAGGGAGATGACCCGTGAAGGCCACCAAGCTGACGCCGAACATCTCGGTCGCCCATCAACTGACCGCGCAGGACCTTGAGGCCGCCGCTGCAGCAGGCTTCAAGACCATCATCAACAACCGTCCCGACGGCGAGGCGCCAGATCAGCCCCCGAGCGAGGAACTCGCGACCGCCGCGAAACGCCTGGGCCTCGCGTACCATCACATCCCGGCCGTTTCAGGCCAGATCTCCAGCAATCAGGTCGAGGCGTTCCGGACGGCCCTCGGCGGGGCGGAGAAGCCCGCCCTCGCCTTCTGCCGCACAGGAACGCGCTCGACCACCCTGTGGGCGTTGGCGGCCAGCGACCGGCTCTCAGTCAATGAGATCCTGCAGACGACCTCGGAAGCGGGCTACAATCTGGAGGCCTTGCGGCCGCAGATGGAGGCCGCCTCGAACAAGCGGTCTTCCAGCACCTGATCTTCTTGAACCGGCTTGATCGACGTCCCCAAAGGAGCGGGCAGCTATGCCTGCCCCTCCAAGGCCTTCTAGCGCCAGAACAGCACGGCGGTGCCGAGAACCGTCACGAGCGCGCCGCACCAGGCCTGCCACGCGAGCTTGGTGCCTGTCCGCAGCCACAGCATCGGCAGAATGGCGACCGGCGCCATCGAAGAGAGGGTCGAAGCCACCGCCACGCTGGTGCCGGTCAGGGCTACCATCAGCATCGACATCCCAACCACGTAGCCGATGAAGACCCCGAGCGAGACACGGGCCAGGGTCTTCCGGTCCGGGACGGCAATGCCGGTCTTCCACGTCCCCGGGGACGCAATATGCCAAGCCCACAGGATAACGACCGCGACAAGCCCGCGGGCTGCCATCACCGCAAACGGATCCGGGTTGTCGAGCATCACCGGCCGCATGGAGAGGATGCCCACCGCCTGGCCGAAGGCCGCGAGCACGGCCAGGAGCACGCCCGCGGCCGACAGCCGGACCTCGGCATGAACGGAGGCGGTCCGGTCCGACCCGGTGCCGGAAGCCGCCGGCCTGCGGCCGAAGCCGACGGCGAAGGCAATTCCTCCCGCCACCAGGGCGCAGCCGACCAGCTGGCTTGGGCCCAGCGTCTCGCCAAGAACCAGGAACCCCAATCCCGCGGCGAAGGGCGCACTCAGCGAAAAGATCAGCCCCGTTCGCCGCGCTCCGATGAGGGCGATGCCCGCGTTCAGCGCCGGATCCGCTACGACGATGGCCACGAGGCTCGACAGCACGATCAGCGGGAGGTGGCTGGCCGTCAGGCTGCCCCACCCTCCCACAGCGGTGGCGATGAGGGCCAGCATGAGGAAGCCGATCAGCATGCGCCAGCGCGACAGCGCCATGGGGCCGCCGACCGCCTTCACCACCTCGGCGGAGATGAGCGTTGCCAGCGCGATGCAAAACGATGTGCCGAGGGCAAAGAGGGCCAAGGGAATGTCCTCGCCGGGGTTGGTCCCCCGGTTCTTGTGTGGGGATCGGATCCTCCCTCTAGCAGATGCCCGTGAAACGGCTACAGGGACCGACCGGGATCAGCCACTCAGGTTCCGTCGTTTCGGGCAGTGCTGGAGACCCAGGCAGGGGGAGGCCCTGGAGGCGTAACCTTCGGTTCGGCCAGGGCTGTTTCCGGACGACTGACCTCCACCGACCCTGAGGTCAACGCCTGCAGGCGGACTGGTCCCGAGCGGCGCAGGATCTCCCGGAACGAAGGGTGCATTGATCCATCAAGATAGGTGTAGGAAACGGCGGCCCGCCCCGAGGCGATGATCTTCCTGGTCCGTGCCTCGTCGCTCGCCTGCTTGGCCGCCACCATCATGGCGGCTCCCGTCTCGACCGTGTACGCGGGGCAGGCCGACCCGGCGCTGAACCGTGTGCCGGGATCGTTGGGGCTGGCGTTGAACACGTAGCGTCGGCCGCAGCTGGCGACCTTCGGCGGCCGGCGGGTTGCCTCAAAGTGGTCCGAGCCCTCCTTCAGGTTGCGCCAGAATGCGATGTGCGGGCTGGCCCGGTGCTCGGCCAGGTTCTCCGGCGTCATGCGGAAGGGGAACGACTGAACGGGAAAGCCCTCCTGCCCGCCCCGGATGGCCTCCCGCGCCAGGGCGAAGAGCTCGGCGGCGCCGTCATCCGTCATGGCAAAGCAGCCTGAGGACGAGCAGGCACCGTGGATCATCAGTGCGGATCCCGTCCGGCCGAGAGCCCGGTCCAGTTCGTTCGGGAAGCCGAGATCGAACGACAGATAATAGGCCGAGTTTGGGTTCATCTGCCCCGCGCGCACAGTGTAGAACCCTTCCGGCGTCTGTCGGTCGCCCTCCTGCATCTTCGGCCCGAGCTGCCCCGACCAGCGGCAGACCGGGTAGGTCTTGAGAAGCGTGTACTGGCCTGATCTGTCGCGTTTCCAGACCTCCAGTTCGGCCTCCTTCTTGAACACGCGGATGAGGATGGGGTCGGACACCGTCATCCCCTTGGCCTGCATGCTGGCGACGAGTTTTGGCGGCACCGGCTTCAGGTGCCGCTGATCGCCAACCGTCACACAGCCTGCCAGGGCCGCGGCAAGGATCACTCCGCTCAGAACGCCACGCGCCGAGTTCATCCGCATTCGACAAAGCTTTCGTTGTTGGGAGGCGACCGGACGCGTCGCTTCAGGAGGGGCAGACCACCTCGCCGCATCGGTCGAGAGCGGCGACGAACCTGCCGATGGTCTTCGGGCCGGGATAACCAAGCACGCCGATCCCGCCGGCCACGAAGGAGGGTGTCGCCGCCAGGCCGAGGTTGGCCGCGAGCTGGATCTGCTCGCGCAGCATCCTGCCTACCTTCTCGCTGTCGGCGACGGGCTCGATCTGGCGCCTCGGCAACACACCAAGATCTTCGGCGACCTTGAGCGCCCGCATGCCGTCATTCGTGCCCGACATGGCGAACAGGCGCCGGTGAAACTCGTAGGCCACGGCCGGTCCCTTCAGCAGGAGAAGTGCCAGCTCCACCTTTGCGGCCTGCATCGACCCCAGGGACAGGATGGCATTGTTGATCAGCCCCAGGCGCAGCTCCGGCTTCGTCTTCACGAGAGCGTGCAGGTCTATTGCGCGACGATCTGGATCGGAGGAGCGCGGCGATCAGGATGGTGATTTGCTGTCGCGGCGAGACGATGATTGTCGCGCCGCGACACAGATGCAAGTGCTTTCTTGATTGTCGTTGCGGGC
>Ga0182741_1001697_pt1 | contig 27660 bp, 17 predicted proteins | sample eDN5th37CBELigOP_FD_128874 | JGI IMG/M metagenome (GOLD analysis project Ga0182741, IMG submission 128874) | Enriched Organic Plus compost microbial communities from Emeryville, California, USA - eDNA 5th pass 37_C BE-Lig OP (version 2) (version 2) ... | reverse complement strand
TCCCCCGCATAACAACCACAATACAGCTGTGCTCTCTCATCGCGGTCGCAGGGTTCCTGCGGCCGCATTTTGTGGGCCGCGTTTTCAGCCTGCCGCGCGGATGGCTTCCAGCACCTGCTCTCCATAGCGGGCCAGCTTGGTGCCGCCGATGCCGCCGACCTGGGCCAGCTCGTCCAGGGTGCCCGGACGATGTTCCGCGATGTTTCGCAGCGTGCTGTCGTGGAAGATGACGTAGGCGGGCACGTTCTGTTGCTTCGCCAACTGTGCGCGCAGGTCGCGCAATGCGCCGAACAGCGGCTGGTCGGCGGGCGCCACCACCACACCGCTGCGCGGGGAGCGTTCGCGCTCGCGCGCCGGAGCCTCCTTGCGCAGCAGCAGGCGGCGCTCGCCTCGCAGCACCGCCCGGCTGGCCTCGGTCAGGCGCAGGCTGCCATAGCCTTCCGCATCGACTTCCAGCAGGCCGGAGGACACCAGTTGGCGAAAGACGCTGCGCCAGGTGCCGGCATCGAGATCCCGGCCGATGCCGTAAGTGGTGAGCCGGTCATGCCCGCACTGCCGGATCTTTTCGCTCTCGCTGCCGCGCAGCACGTCGATGACGTGGTTCACGCCGAAGCGCTGGCCGCTCCGGTACACGCAACTGAGCGCCTTCCGGGCGGCTTCGGTGGCGTCCCAGGTGGCGGCCGGATGCAGGCAGTTGTCGCAGTTCCCGCACTCCTGCGGATAGGTTTCGCCGAAGCTGGCCAGCAGGACCTGCCGCCGGCATTGCATGGATTCGCAATAACCCAGCAACTGGTCCAGTTTGCGGCGTTCCAGGCGCTTGCGCTCCTCGCCGGATTCGGACTGCTCGATCATCTGCTTCAACAGCACCACGTCGCCCAGGCCGTAGCAGAGCCAGGCATCGGCGGCTTCGCCGTCGCGGCCGGCGCGACCGGTTTCCTGGTAATAGCCTTCCAGCGATTTGGGCAGATCCACATGCGCCACGAAGCGCACGTCGGGCTTGTCGATGCCCATGCCGAACGCGATCGTCGCCACCATCACGACGCCTTCCTCGCGCAGGAAGCGGCGCTGGTGGTGCGCGCGCACGTCGGCGTCCAGGCCGGCGTGGTAGGGCAGGGCGTTGAATCCCTGTTCCAGCAGGTAGTCGGCGAACTGCTCCACCCGCTTGCGCGAAAGGCAGTAGACGATGCCGGCCTCGCCCTTGTGGGCCTGCAGGAAATCGTGCAGTTGCCGCTTGGCGTTGTCCTTCTGGGTGACCGTGTAGCGGATGTTGGGACGGTCGAAGGAGCTGACGAAGCGTGCGGCCTCGGTCAATCCCAGCCGCTCGGCGATCTCGCGCTGGGTCGGCGGGTCCGCGGTGGCGGTCAGCGCGATGCGTGGTACCTCCGGCCAGCGCTCGTGCAGGATCGTCAGTTCGAGGTATTCGCGGCGGAAATCGTGGCCCCAGGCCGAAACGCAGTGCGCCTCGTCGATGGCGAACAGGGCGATCCGGCTGCGATCCAGCAATGACAGGAAGCGTGGCGTGAGCAGGCGCTCGGGGGCGACGTACAGGAGATCCAGCTCGCCCTTCAGCAGTGCCCGCTCCACCTCGGCGGCGCTGGCCGCGTCCAGGGTCGAGTTGAGGTAGGCGGCCCGCACGCCGAGCTGGCGCAGCGCCTCCACCTGATCCTGCATCAGGGCGATCAGCGGGGACACCACGATGCCCACGCCTTCGCGCAACAGGGACGGAATCTGGTAGCACAGCGACTTGCCGCCGCCGGTCGGCATCAGGACCAGGGCATCCTGGCCGGAGACGAGCTGTTCGACGATGGCCTGCTGGTGGCCGCGGAAGCGGGAATAGCCGAAGACCCGCTGCAGCAGGTCCGTGGGACGTTCTGACATGGGCGATAGGGTAGCAGGCCGGAAGGACCGGCCGTTCGGACGGGACGCCGGAAAGCGGTCCGTGGACACGGCACCGGCGCGTCGGTCTTTTTCCGCCGGGGGCGCCGGGCTCTTCCGGCAAAAGAAAAGCGCCCGGGCGAAGCCGGGCGCTTGGATCCTCACGCTGCCGGTCGTGCGTTCATTCCAGCAGCGAACGCAGCATCCAGGCATACTTTTCGTGGGTCTGCAGGCGCTGGGTGAGCAGATCCACCGACGGATCGTCTCCGGCGTCGTCGGCGGTCTTCAGGACCTTGCGGGCCGTCCGGCACACCGCTTCGTTGCCGGCCACCAGCTGCTTCACCATGCCCTGCCAGCCCGGCACGCCGTCGGCGCCGGATTCCTCCTGGATCGAGGACAGGCGGACGAACTCCCCGTAGGAGCCGGGCGCGTTGTAGCCCAGCGCGCGGATGCGCTCGGCGATCTCGTCCAGCGCCGTCCACTGTTCGGTGTACTGGGTCTCGAACATGGTATGCAGCGAGTTGAACATCGGCCCGGTGACGTTCCAGTGGAAGTTGTGGGTCTTCAGGTACAGCGTGTAGCTGTCGGCGAGGAACCGCGACAGCCCTTCGGCGATCTTCTTGCGGTCGCCGGTGCCGATCCCGATGTCGATGTTCGGGGAAGTGGCCGCGGGCGCGGAAGCGGCGGCCTGCTTGGTCTTTGCCTTGGTCTTGGACATCTGCACTCTCCTTATGGGGGTCAATGGCCCACAATAACCACCGTAAACCAGTTTTGATAATAAAACGTTTCACCCGATCGGATTGATGAACGCTATCGAACCTTCCCCGGACCACGAACTCCAGGCCGCCCGCCGCGCCATCGATGGCGCGCTGAGCCGGGACCGTGGCCGGCTGCATGGCTTGTGGTCGCGCTGGCAGGCACGCCCGCGCGACCCCGCCGCACGCGAAGCCTTCGCCCGGGCGCTGGCCGGTTCGGTGGCGCAGCGCGAGGCGCGGGCGGCGTCGGTGCCGGCGGTGAGTCTGGACGAAAACCTCCCGATCGCCCGTGAAGGCGAGCGGATCGTCGAACTGATCCGCCGCCATCCGGTGGTGGTCATCGCCGGCGAGACCGGCTCCGGCAAGACAACCCAGTTGCCCAAGCTGTGCCTGGCCGCCGGGCGCGGCGTGGCCGGCATGATCGGCTGCACCCAGCCGCGCCGGATCGCCGCCCGCGCGGTGGCGCGGCGAGTGGCCGAGGAACTCGGGACCGGGATTGGCGACGCGGTCGGCTACCAGGTCCGCTTCACCGATCAGGTGGGCGAGAACACCCGCGTCAAGTTCATGACCGACGGCATCCTGCTGGCCGAGATCGCCAGCGATCGCTGGCTGTCGGCCTACGACACGATCATCGTCGACGAGGCCCACGAGCGGAGCCTCAACATCGACTTCCTGCTGGGCTACCTGAAGCAACTGCTGCGCAAGCGCCGCGACCTGAAGGTCATCGTCACCTCGGCCACCATCGATACCGAACGGTTCTCCCGTCATTTCGACGATGCGCCGGTCATCAGCGTGGAAGGACGCACCTTTCCGGTGGAGGTGCGCTACCGGCCGCTGGAAGGCGAGGGCGAGCAGCAGGGCGAACGCACCGTCAATGACGCGATCGTGGCGGCGGTGGACGAGATCACCCGCCAGGATCCGCGCGGCGACGTGCTGATGTTCCTGCCCGGCGAGCGCGAAATCCGCGACGCCCACCAGGCGCTGGAGCGGCGCAAGTACCGCGAGACCGAAGTGCTGCCGCTGTACGCGCGCCTGTCCGCGCGGGATCAGGACCGGGTATTCAACCCCGGCCCCAAGCGCCGGCTGGTGCTGGCGACCAACGTCGCCGAGACTTCGCTGACCGTGCCGCGCATCCGCTACGTGATCGACCCGGGCTATGCGCGGGTCAAGCGTTACAGCCCGCGGCAGAAGCTGGATCGCCTGCACGTCGAGCCAATCTCCCAGGCCAGCGCCAACCAGCGCAAGGGCCGTTGCGGCCGCATCGCCGAGGGCATCTGCTATCGCCTGTATGGCGAAGCCGATTTCCACGCGCGCGCCGAGTTCACCGATCCGGAGATCCGGCGCTCCAGCCTGGCGGGCGTGATCCTGAGGATGCTGCAGCTCGGGCTGGGCCGGATCGAGGATTTCCCGTTCCTGGAACCGCCGGACGAACGCGCCATCGCCGACGGCTGGCAGCAACTGAGCGAACTGGGCGCGGTGGACAAGGACCGCAGGCTCACCCCCATCGGCCGGCAGATGGCGCGCCTGCCGGTGGACGTGAAGCTGGCCCGCATGCTGGTGGCGGCGCAGCAGCACCGTTGCCTGCGCGAGATGATCGTCATCGCCGCCTTCCTCGGCATCCAGGATCCGCGCGAGCGGCCGCCGGAAGCCCGCGAGGCCGCGGACAACGCGCACGCGATCTTCGCCGACGCCCGCTCCGAATTCCTCGGCATCGTCAAACTGTGGGATGCCTACCGGCAGGCGCACGAGGATCTCACCCAGTCGAAACTGCGCGACTGGTGCGAGCGCCACTTCCTCGGTTTCCTGCGCATGCGCGAATGGCGCGAACTGCATCGCCAGTTGCTGCTGCTCTGCGAGGAACTGGGATGGACGCTGGAACCGCCCGCCGCGGCCGCCGCCGAAGCGCCGCCGCGCGGGGCACAGGAACGCCCGCGCAGGCGGGGCGGCGCCGGCGACGCGACCGCTGCTTCCGCTGCCGAAGGTTCCGGCGAAAAGCAGCGCCAGGCGGCTTATGTCGCCCTGCATCGCGCGCTGATTGCCGGCCTGCCGACGCAGGTGGGGCATCGCGGCGAGAAAGGCGACTTCCAGGCGCCACGCCAGCGCCGGTTCCAGATCTTCCCGGGTTCGGCGCTGGCGAAGAAACCGCCGCCGTGGGTGCTCAGCGCCACCCTGCTGGACACCCAGCGCGTGTGGGGCCTGACCAACGCGGCGATCGAACCGGACTGGGTCATTGCCGAGGTCCCGCACCTGCTGATGCGCAAGCACTTCGATCCGCACTGGTCGCGAGCGCAGGGACACGTGCTGGCGTCCGAGCAGATCAGTCTGTTCGGACTGGTGCTGGCGCCGAAGAAACCGGTCCACTACGGTCGCATCGCGCCGGCGGAAGCACACGACATTTTCGTGCGCCAGGCGCTGGTGACCGGGGAGATCAATACGCGTGCAGGCTTTGTCGCCGACAACCTGAAGACGCTGGAACTGGCCCGCGAGGAAGAGGCCAAGCTGCGTCGCGCCGGCATCGTGGCCGACGAGGACTGGCAGGCGCGCTGGTATCTGGATCGGGTGCCGCCGGAGATCCATTCCGCCGCCGGACTGGATGCGTGGTGGAAGGGGCAACCACCGGACGCACGCCGCCGCCTGCTGTGGACGCTGGCGGACCTGCTGCCCGGCGAAGGCAGCGAGGAGGACCGCTTTCCGAAGTATTTCGCGCTCGGCGATGCGCGGCTGCCGCTGCATTACCGCTTCGAACCCGGTGCCGCCGACGACGGCGTGACCCTGGAGGTGCCGCTGCATCTGCTCAACGCCCTGGATCCCGCGCGGCTCTCGTGGCTCGCGCCGGGCTTCATCGCCGACAAGGCGTCGGGACTGATCCGCAGCCTGCCCAAGGCGATGCGGCGCAACTACGTGCCGGCGCCGGACTTCGGACGCGCCTTCTTCGAAGCGCATCCGCAACCGGCCGCGGACGACATCCGCGGCGAATTGGCGCGTTTTCTGTCGCGCACCACCGGCGCCGCGGTGACCGCCCTCGATTTCGACGAGGCCGCGCTGGAACCGCACCTGCGCATGAACCTGCGCCTGCGCGAGGATCCGCGCAGGGGCGGCGAAGGGCGGGTGCTGGCCGAATCGCGGGATCTGGAGGAGTTGCGCGCGCGCTTCGGCGAGCGCGCAGGCCAGGCGTTCGCCGCGCGCGCGGGAAGGGCGATGGCGGCGACCGGGCTGCGCGAATTCCCGGCCCGGCCGATTCCGCTGCAGGTGCCGGGCGAAGCGGGCGTGCCGGCATACCCGGCGCTGCGGGACGACGGTGACAGCGTGGCCCTGCAGGTGTTCGCCGATCGCGCCGAAGCCGAGGCCGCCCATCCGCGCGGCGTGCGGCGCCTGCTCGAAATCGCCCTGGCCGACCGTGTCCGCCAGGCGCGCAAGCAGTTGCCGGTGTCGCCCAAGGTGGGACTGCTCTACGCCGCCATCGAACGCTTCGGCGAAGGCGACAGGGCCGGCGAGAAGGAACGCCTGCGCGCGGACATCGTCGACGCCGCGCTCAACGCGGTACTGGCCGATGGACTGGGCGGCATCCGGGATCGCGCCGCGTTCGAACAGCGGCGCGACGAAGCCGGGCGCGGCCTGTTCGGCGAGGCGATGGAGCGGTTGAAACTGGCCGAGGCGATCCTGTCGGCGGTGGCCGAGCTCAAGCCGCAACTGGAGTCGCCGCTGATGGGCTGGGCGCGCGGGAACTTGGACGATCTGCGCGCGCAACTGGAGGGGCTGGTGCACCCGGGCTTCCTGCGCGACACGCCCGCCGCCGCGCTGGCGGAACTGCCGCGCTACCTGAAGGCGATGCGCCTGCGCGCCGAACGCGCGCTGCGCGATCCGACCCGCGATCAGGCGCGCATGCTCGAGATCAAGCCTTTCGCCGACGCACTGGAAGACGCGGAACGGCTGGGCCTGGCGCGGCAACCCGGCTGGCAGGCCCTGCGCTGGGAACTCGAGGAATTGCGTGTCTCCGTATTCGCGCAGGAACTGGGTGCCCGCGGCGGGGTATCGCCGAAGAAACTGGCGCAGCGCCTGCAGGCCCTGCGTGGCTAGGCGAACGCCGCCGACGCGCGTGGCGGGAGGCGCGGCGAGGCTGTTCGCCGGACCTGCCTGCGGGTAACGTACGGGCATCTTGCCGTCAGGATCGATCGTGTTCCCCGTCCCGCGCGAAACCTTGCTGGAACTGCTGCAGCGGCCGTCGGCCGCGGTGCTTCCGTCGGCGTCGCGGCAACTCGTCAGGGCGCGCATCGATGCCTGGCCCGAGGCCGACCTGCCGCTGCAGGATCCGCCGGCGGTGCTCGCCGATACGCTGGACACGCTGGCGGCGCTGTCCGCCGACGGCGAGGTGCTCGCCGCAGCCTGGCTGTTCGCGCTGCCTGCCGCGGAGCCCGCGGCCGGCAGCAAGCCCGCCACGCAGCCCGCGGGCATCGCCGATCTGCTGGAAGGACAGCAGGCCGCCGAGCAGGTGTGGGCGCTGCATGCCGAACAGCAGCGCGGCGCCAACAATGAAGGCCTGCGCCGGCTGCTGCTGGCGATTGTGCGCGACCTGCGCGTGGTCACGATCCTGCTGGCGCGGCAGCTTGCGCGGATGCGCAACGCCGGCCTGCTGGAAGAAGCACAGCGGCGCGCGCTGGCGCGGCTGACCCGCGACATCCACGCCCCGCTGGCCAACCGGCTGGGCATCTGGCAACTGAAGTGGGAGCTGGAAGATCTGGCCTTCCGCTATCTGGAGCCGGAGATCTACCGGCAGATCGCCGCGCAGCTGGACGAAAAGCGGGTCGGGCGCGAGCGCTACATCGAAGCGGTGAAGGCGACCCTGCGCCGGGCGCTGGCCGAACACGGCATCGGCGCCGACGTCAGCGGGCGTCCCAAGCACATCTACAGCATCTGGCGGAAGATGCAGCGCAAGCAGGTGTCTTTCGACGAGTTGTACGACCTGCGCGCGGTGCGGGTGACGGTCGACGACGTCGCCGCCTGCTATGCCGCGCTGGGCGTGGTGCATGCATTGTGGGCGCCGGTGCCCAGCGAGTTCGACGATTACATCGCCCGGCCCAAGGCCAACGACTACCGCTCGCTGCATACCGCGGTGGTCGGTCCGGAAGGACGCACGCTGGAAGTGCAGATCCGCACCCACGAAATGCACGCGCAGGCCGAACTCGGCGTGGCCGCGCACTGGCGTTACAAGGAAGGCGGCGGCGATCGCGCCTTCGACCGCAAGATTGCCTGGATGCGGCGCCTGCTGGATCAATCGCAGGAAGGCGGCGAGGGAGGCGGCCTGGCCGGCGATCTGGATGCGGAACTGGTCGAGGACCGGGTCTATGTCCTGACCCCGAAGGGCGAAGTGATCGACCTGCCGCAGGGCGGCACCGTGCTGGATTTCGCCTACCACGTGCACACCATGGTCGGGCACCGCACCCGCGGCGCCAAGGTCAACGGCCGCATCGTGCCGCTGAACCACGCGCTGCGCAGCGGTGATCGGGTCGAGATCCTGACCTCCAAGACCGGCGAGCCGCGCCGCGACTGGCTGCTCCCGGCCAATGGCTTCCTGGCCTCGGGCCGTTCGCGCGACAAGGTGCGCGCGTGGTTCCACAAACTGGATCGCGCACGCAACCTGCAGGCGGGCCGTGAATTGCTGGAAAAGGAACTCAAGCGCCTGGGCCTGCACCAGGCCGATCTGTCCGGCGTGGCCAGGAAATTCCACGCCGAGAACGTCGAGGAACTGCATATCCAGGTGGCGCTGGGCGATGTCGGGCCCAACCAGGTCGTGCGCGCCCTGCACGAGGAACAGCGCGCCGCCGCACAGCCGGCCACGCCGCCGTCGCTGCCGCTGCGCAAGCCGGGCGGGCGCAAGCCGGCGCCGCCATCGAAATCGCAGTTCACCGTGGAAGGGGTCGGCAACCTGCTGGTCCAACTGGCGCGTTGCTGCCAGCCGGTGCCAGGCGAGGCGATCAGCGGCTACCTGACCCGCGGCCGGGGCGTCAGCGTGCACCGCACGGACTGCGTGGCCTTCCAGCGCCTGGCGGCGGCCAGCCCGCAGCGCGTGCTGCCGGTGGAGTGGGGCCAGACCGGCGGTGGATACGAGGTGGACGTGCAGGTGCGGGCGCTGGATCGCAAGTGGCTGCTCAAGGACATCACCACCCTGATCGCGCAGGAAGACGCCCACGTGTTGGGCATCAACAGCGATCAGGCCGGCGCCAGCGGCCGGGTGCAGTTGCGCCTGCGCCTCAAGGTCGCCGACTTCGGCCAACTGTCGACCCTGCTGGGCAAGCTCGACGCGCTGCCCGGGGTGGAGGAAGCGCGACGTTCAGCCTGAGTGGTTATGCTGGTCCGGTGATGCCCGAGCAGAGCCACGAGCAGCCCCGCCAGGACGGCCGGATCGAGCCGATCGCCGACTGGGAACATCTGCGTTTCCGCGACGGGGACGCGCCGGCGCGCCACGGCCCGCCGTTGTGGCGGGCTCGGCGGACCTGGCGCTGGGGCGCGCTGGTCGTGGTGCTGCTGCTGATCCTGCTGGCGGTATTCCGGCAACCGCTGGCGAACCTGTTCTGGCCCGACACCCGCATCCAGCAATTGCTCGATCAGGGCCACGCCGCGCTGCGATCGGGTCGATTGACCGCTCCCGACGGCAGCGGCGCGCGCCAGTATTTCGAAGCCGCGCAGGCGCTGGATGGCGACCGCGCCGAGGCGCGCGATGGCCTGGCGCGGGTGGCCAAGGCGGCATTGGAACAGGCCCGCCGTGCGATCGCCCGCAGTGATTTCGCCGCCGCGCATGCGTCATTGGCGCTTGCCACCGAACTGCAGGTACCGCGCGCCGAGGCCGCTGTCGTGGCCGACCACCTGCGCACGCGCGAGGCCGCCGCCGCCGGAATCGAATCCTTGCTGCGTCAGGCGCGGGCCGCGCAGGCGGCAGGCCGCCTGGATGGCGATCCCGCCGCTGCCCTGCCACTGTTCCAGCGGGTGCTGGCGTTGCAGCCGAACCGCATCGAAGCACTCGAAGCACGCGAAGACATCCTCAGCGATCTGTTGCAGCAGGCGGACACGGCGATGGCGCGGGGTGATGTGGTCGCTGCCGGACGGTTGATTGCCCAGGTCCGCGGTTACGACGGTGGCCATGTGGACCTGCCGGCGGCACAAGCGGGTTTCGCGCGGGCGATCGACGAACGCCTCAAGCGCGCCGATGCCGATCTGCGCCGTGGCCGCCTGGCCCGGGCGGCGGAAGGCTACCAGCAGGTTCAGGCCGCGGCGGGCGACGACGCGCGCGCGCGCCAGGGCATCGATCGGGTGGCTGCCGCATTCGCCGAAACCGCGCGGCGCCAGGCCGGCGACTATCGCTTCGAGCAGGCCGAATCCGCATTGGCCCGCGCGCGCGAACTGTCGCCACAGGTCCCGGCGGTGCGCGATGCCACGCAGTACCTGGCGCGCGTCCGTGCAGCGCACGCCAACCTGCCCGCATCGCTGCCGCCGCGCGAGCGCCAGCGACGAACGGCAACGCTGCTGGCCGAAATGGCCCAGGCCGAAGCGCGTGGCGACTGGATGACGCCGCCGGGCGAAAGCGCTTACGACAAGCTGCGCGCGGTGCAGGCGGTGGCGCCGGACGATCCGCGTGTCCGCCGCGCGGCGGCGCGGGTGCTGGCGGCCGCGCAGGCATGTTTCGAGCAGGAATGGCGTGGCAACCGCGTACGCCGCGCGCAATCCTGCCTCGCGGCCTGGCAGGCCATCCGGCCCGGCGATCCGGCCCTGATGGAAGCCCGCAGGCGCATGGCACAGAAGTGGATCGCGGTGGGCGACGAACGCCTGGGCGCGGGCGATGTCGCCTTCGCCGCGCAGGCCCTGGACGAAGCCCGCGGCATCGACGCCCGCGCGCCCGGCCTGTCCGATTTCGCCGAGCGGGTGCGCCTGGCGCGGCAGGCGCAGCGCTAGCGGGCGGGTGCCTGCAATACCTGTCGGGCGATCTCTTCCAGGCGGATCCCCAGCGCCGGCCAACTGTAGCGTTCGACCGGTCCAGGGCCGAGTTCGAGTCCTTGCTCCAGCCTGCCGCGCGCCTTCAGGTCGCTGGCCTGGTCAAACCAGTGCTGCAACGAAGACAGTGAGCCATCGCTTGTCCAGCCTCGCCGCAGGCTCGCCACGAGTTCAGCGCTGGTATCGCGCTGGCGGCTGACGTGCAGGATGGGACGGCCGGAACCCAGGTACTCGTAGAGTTTCCCCGGCACCTGCGCCGGATCTTCGTTGGCGATGTTGATGAGCACGTCGGCAGACCGCTGCAACTGGAGAATCCGCCGATGGGGAAGGAATCCGAGCAGCCGGATCTGGTTCGGCATTTGCTCCGCAGCCCGCAGCAGGGATTCGGGCACGGTAACCGAAGCGATGTTGAGCCGGGCCGTGGGATGCGCGGCAATCGCCGCCACCAGGTCATCCGGTTTGCGGAAGTGATAGAAGCTGCCGGTGTAGAGCAGCTCCAGGCGCTGCGAATCGAACGGAACATCGGTCGGGCCGGACAGTGGCTCCGGTGCATAGCCTTGGGAAATGACGCTGATGCCGGCCCGCGGACCATGGCGATCCGTCAGCAAGGCGGCGGCGCCGGAATGGGTGACAATCAAATGATCGGCTTTCCTGCACGTATCGCGCTCCACCTGGAGGGCGCGCACATGCCAGCGCGACGGCGTGTAGGGCGCCAGTACAGGGTCCCCCAGATCCGCGATCCAGCGATACCCCTTCGCTTTGGCGATCAAACCCAATTCCAGCGACGTAGCGGGTTCGTGGGAACTGATGACGATGTCCGGCCTGAATTCTTCCAGGCATCGGGCGAGGGCGCGCCTGGCCCAGGGAAACCATTCGCCCCGCACGTCCGGAAACACGAAACGGGCTGCGAGGTTCTGCGCGGCTTCCGAAAGTGATTGCTTCCAGCTGCGGGGAGGCCGCAAGGGAGCTCCGGTGGTGGAATCGATGTCCGCGGACGCAGATGGCGGACGCGATTGCCTCCGATCACGCAGATGCGCGAGCAATCCGCGCACGGGACCGGCGAAGGTGCGATGTGTTTCCAGGGCGGGCGGCATTTCCGGCAGGCCAGGGGTTTCTCCGCCCAGGTGGATGGTCAGGACCTTGACCTGATGGCCCCGGTTCACCAGTTCGCGCGCGAGGTATGCCCAGCGGAGCGACTGCGGCGAGGGGCTCGGCGGAAATTCGTAGGCGATCAGGAGAAATCGCATGTCATCGTTTCTTTCATCGATGCGGCGGAATCATCGGGTAGAGGGAGAGAGCATCGCCGGAGGAAAGGTGCGCAGGATGGCCGGCATCATGGCTTCCTCCGAAAAATGGCGTGCCACGTTGGCCAAGGCATTCCGGGACACATGTTCCCAAAGGGCATGGTCCAGGTGGAGGCGCTCGATTGCGGCGGCGAAGCCGGGCGCGTCGTCCGCGATCAGCACATCGTCTCCGTCGGTAAGGTACATGGCCTCGGCCGCGCATGACGTCGCGACGGTCGGCATTCCGTGGGACATGTATTGGTTGATCTTGCCCTTGACGCCGGCTCCGAAGCGCAGCGGCGCGATGCCGACGCGGCACTCGCGCAACAACGGCGACAGATCCGGGACATGGCCATGCACGCGGACGAAGGCGGGGATCGCCAGGCCCGCCAAGGCTTCCTGCAGGCCCGCACCCACCAGGTGGACATTGATTTTCCGGGATGCATCGCTACTCAATCGCGACAGGATTTCCGAAACCAGCCAGCGGACCGCGTCGGCATTCGGGGGGTGCCTTCCGCCGCCGACGAACAACACGCCTTGCCGCTGTTCGAATCCATGGGTGCCCTTGCAGGGGCGGTGTATGTTGGAGACGACTTCGACCGTGGCATCGGGCACGGCCTCGGCCAGCAGCCTGCGTTCCACCTCGCTGACGACCCAGGTGACGTCCGCTTGCCTGATCTGTCGAAGTTCCTGGGCGCGGGTGGAACGCGCCAACCGGGCCAATGCGGGTTTGCGCAGTAATTCCGCTTCCCGCCCTTCACGCAGGAAATGCAGATCGACCGTGTCGAGGATCAGACGCGCCGACGGCGCATGTCGCCGCAGCAACGGAAACCAGTAGCGGGCGAGGTGATAACGACAGACCAGCACGCCCGCGTGCGGTTCCGATCGCAACAACCGGTTGGCCGGCGAGCCGGACCAGCCCCGTCCCAGGATGCGGATGCCCAACGCCCGCAACGCGTCGGCGTCGGTGCCGTCTTCCTGTCCATCTTCCGGCAGGAAGTCCACTTCCAGCCCGGTCGACGTCAGGAGGCGCAGGATACCCAGCATGCGCACGGAACCGGAATCCCGATCCGGTCGAGGCAGGCTTCCATCAATCACCAGCAGGCGATTCCGGAAACTTGCGATGGGCGGAACACGCCGCTGCGATGCTGCAGGGTGCGTCGCCGGGTCCTGCGGACGGCTCGCCGCCAATCGGCCGGCGATTCCGCCCAACCCCTGCGAGGCCAGCAGCAGGCGCAGCCGATGCAACCGGGAAAGCAGCCGATGCCAGTGGAAACCTATCAATGGGAACATGGATTGCTGGGCGGACACTGAATTCGCGGGCGACCGGGCCCTTGGGTTTGCCGGGACTGCGTTAGACTGCCCGGAATTCCCATTGTCGCATCCCCGTGGCCCATACCGACTACGACGACGAAGACGATTACGAGTACGACGAGGACGACACCGAGGGCCGTCCGGCCTGGCGCCAGCGGCTGATCACCTGGGGACTGGCCGCGCTGGGGCTCGGCCTGGGATTCCTGATTCCGTATACGTTGTACCTGAACCATCAGGTGACCCAGCGCTTCGGCGAACTGCGCTGGCAGGTACCTACGCGCGTCTACGCGCGCCCGCTCGCGCTGGCGCCGGGCGTGGCGATGGACGCCCAGACCCTGAAGACCGAGCTGGCCGCCGCGTCCTACCGCGAAGACGGCACCGGCAAGCTGCCGGGTACCTACGCGCGCGAGGGTGGCCGCTTCACCATTTCCAGCCGCGGCTACGTCGATGTCGACGGGCAGGTGGCGCCGCGCCGGATCCAGGTCAGCCTGTCCGGCGGCCGCGTCGCCAGCGTGCGTGATCCCGATCGCCGGCAGAACCTGAAGGTGGCGCGGCTGGATCCGGCGCGCATCGCCACCCTGTACGGGCAGAAGCAGGAAGAACGGCGGCTGGTCCGGCTGAAGGAAGTCCCGCTGCTGCTGGTGACCGGCCTGCAGGCGGTCGAGGATCGCGATTTCAAGGACCACCACGGCATCGATCTGAGCGGCATCGCACGCGCGGTGTGGGTGGCCCTGCGTTCCGGCGGCGAGACCCGCCAGGGCGCCAGCACACTGACCCAGCAGCTGGCCCGCAGTGGCCTGCTGGGCATCGGCAAGGAAGTCACGCCCTCGCGCAAGTTCAATGAAATCCTGTTCGCGCTGATCCTGGAGGCGCGCTACGACAAGAGCACGATCCTCGAGGCGTACTTCAACCAGGTGTACCTCGGCCAGCGCGGCAGCCAGGCCATCCATGGCGTCGCGGCGGGCGCCGAATTCTGGTTCGGCCGGGATCTGAATTCGCTGACCACCGAACAGATCGCGCTGCTGATCGGCATGGTGAAGGGACCGTCCCACTACGACCCGCGCCGCAATCCCGAGCGGGCGAAGGAACGCCGCGACTTCGTGCTGGGCAAGCTGCTGGAAACCCGGCTCATCGACGAGAAGGAATACAGGCGCGCGCTGGCCGCGCCGCTGGGCGTCACCCAGACGCCCGGCATGGCCGCGGCCAACCGTTTCCCGGCGTATGTCGATCTGGTCCGCCGGCAACTGGCGCGCGACTATCCGGAAAGCGCGCTGCAGGGCGCCGGCCTGAGCGTGCTGACCGGCATGTCGCCGTCCGCGCAGGCCTACGCCGAGGGCGCGGTCACCCGCACCATCAAGGCGCTGGAAAACAAGCGCCGGCCGCCGTTGCAGGCGGGCGTGGTGGTGACCGACGTGCACAACGGCGATGTACTGGCGGTGGTGGGCAGCCGCGATGTGTCGCAACCGGGCTTCAATCGCGCGGTGGAGGCGCAGCGTCCGGTCGGCTCGCTGCTCAAGCCTTTCGTGTACCTGCTGGCGCTGGCGCAGCCCGACTCCTACTCGCTGGCCACGTGGGTCGACGATTCGCCGGTCACCGTGCAACTGGGACGCAACCGGCGCTGGACGCCGGGCAATTCGGACAACCGCAGCCACGGCACCGTGCGCCTGATCGATGCGCTCGCGCGCTCGTACAACCAGGCGACCGTGCGCGTGGGCATGAAGGTCGATCCGGAACGCCTGGCCGAACTGCTGCGGGTGCTGGCCGGCATCCAGGCCGATGCCAATCCGGCGCTGATCCTGGGTTCGACCGACCAGAGCCCGTATGCGATGGCCCAGCTTTACCAGTTCCTCGCTTCCGGCGGCGAAATCCAGCCGCTGCACGCGGTGCGCGGCGTGCTGGATCCCAACGGCAAGCTGCTCAAGCGCTACGACAAGACGCCTGCGCCGGCGCAGGAGGGCGACTCCATCGCCGCCAACCTGATCAGCATCGCGCTGCAGCAGGTGGTCAGCAACGGCACCGGCCGCCAGTTGCTGGGCGACGGACTGGGGCGCCTGCAATCGGCCGGCAAGACCGGCACCAGCAACGATGGCCGCGACAGCTGGTACGCCGGCTATACCGGCGATCACCTGGCGGTCGTGTGGATGGGCAACGACAAGAACGAGCAGACCGGCCTGTACGGCGCGACCGGTGGCATGCGGGTGTGGTCCAACCTGTTCGCGCGGTTGCCGAGCGCGCCGCTTCGTGTTTCCGGAAAAGGCCTGGACTGGCAGTGGGTGGCGGGCGCCAACACCACCGACCCCGGCTGCCCCGGTGCGCGCCAGTTGCCGTTCGTGGCCGGCTTCGCGCCCGCCTACAGCGCCTGCGTGATCGAAGCACCGGTGGCGCCGGAGGAGGAAGGCGGCGGCTGGCGCAGTTGGTTCGGGCTGGATCGTAAACCCGACGAAGCGCCGCCCGCCGAAGACACTCCCCCGCCCGCATCACCGCCATGAAGATGAAAAAGCCGTTTTCCCGCACCGCCATCCTTCTCTGCGCGACGGCCGCGTTGGCCGCCTGCGTCACCACGCCGCCGGAACCGGAAGCGCTCGCGATCGCGGTGCGTACGCCGGCGCAGATGCTGGCGGCGGTGCACCAGGCCGCACAAGGCGGCGACGATCGCGAATTGAACGTGCAGCCGCTGCGTGATCCGGAAGTCGAGGATCTGCGCGCGACCGCCGGCAAGGCGATGGCGGCGGGGAATCCGGCCGCCGCCGCCGCCGCGCTCGATCAGGCGCTGGGCATCGTCGCCGATGATCCGGCCGTGTTGCAGGAACGCGCCGAAGTCGCGCTGGCGCAGGGCGAGTCCGACCGTGCCGAACAGTTCGCGTTGCGCGCGACCGGCCTCGGCTCCGCGGTCGGACCGCTGTGCCGCCGGCATTGGGAAACCGTCCGCCAGGTCCGCGCACAGCGCCGCGAGCGCGCCGCGGCGCCGTTGAAGCGGCCCAACCAGGCGCAACTGGACGAACAGGCGGCGAAACTGGCCGAACTGGATCGCGCCATCGCCGAAGCCGGACAGCAGTTCGACACCTGTACTGTGCCCGGCATCAATAGAATGTAGGCATGTCCCAGCTTGCCCAAGCCAGTTGCGAAGCCCTCAGCGAGGGCGGCGCGCTGGCCAGCCGCCTCGATGCCTTCGTTCCCCGCGAGGCGCAGCAGCGCCTGACCCGCGCGATTGCCGATGCTTTCGATCAGCGCGACGTGCTGATCGCCGAGGCCGGCACCGGTACCGGCAAGACTTTCGCCTACCTGGTGCCGGCGTTGCTGTCGGGCCTGAAGACGATCGTCTCCACCGGCACGCGGGCGCTGCAGGATCAGCTCTATCACCGCGACCTGCCGCGCGTGCGCGACGCACTCGGCGTCGGCCTGAAGTCGGCCCTGCTGAAAGGCCGGGCCAATTACCTCTGCCGCTACCGGCTGGAGCAGGCCAAGGGCGAGCCCCGTTTCACGTCGCGCGAGCAGGTCGATCAGTTCCAGCGCATCGTGGCCTGGGCTGGTCGCACCCACTTCGGCGACATGGCCGAACTGGCGACCCTCTCCGATGATTCGCCGTTGCTGCCGATGGTCACCTCCACGGTGGACAACTGCCTGGGCTCGGACTGCCCGTTCTGGGAAGACTGCTTCGTGGTGCAGGCGCGACAGCGCGCGCAGGCGGCCGATCTCGTGGTGGTCAACCATCATCTGCTGCTGGCGGATCTGGCGCTGAAACAGGAAGGGTTCGGCGAGATCCTGCCGGGGGCACAGGCCTTCGTGATCGACGAGGCGCACCAGTTGCCCGAACTCGCCGCCAATTTCTTCGGCGAGGGTTTCGGCATGCGGCCGCTGCAGGAACTGGCGCGTGACTGCCTGAGCGAATGCAAGGACGTGCCCGGCGCGCTGGCGGCGATGCAGGCGCCGGTGCAACGTCTGGAACAGTCCCTGCGCGAGCTGCGCCTGGCGATGGAAGGACTGCCGGTGCGCGGCACCCGCGAACGCGCGCTGGGCAAGGTCGAGGTCGGCGAGGGATTCGACAACGTGGTCGAAGCGCTGGCGGATCTGTTCCAGTGCGTGGTCGGCATGGCGGAGGCTTCGATTGGCCTGGATGCCTGTGCCGCGCGTGCGCGCGAACTGTCCACGCGGCTGTCGCGCTGGCTGGGCGAAGGCGACGGCGAGTCGATCCCCGGGTTCGAGGACGACGATGCCGGATCCCACGACCCCGCCGGCGATGTGTTCTGGTACGAACTGACGCAGCGCGGTTTCCGCTGCCAGCGCACGCCGCTGGACGTTTCGGCGCCGCTGCGCCAGCACCGCGAGCAGTCGCGCGCCGCCTGGGTGTTCACCTCCGCCACGCTCGCCGTCGGCGGGCGTTTCGATCACTACGCCGAGCGCCTGGGCCTGGAAGATCCGCCGGTATTGCTCCAGCCCAGCCCGTTCGACTGGCCGCGACAGGCGTTGTGCTATCTGCCGGGCAATCTGCCGGATCCGGCTTCGCGGGATTTCGGACGCGCGGTCATCGAGGCGGTCAAACCCGTGCTCCGCGCTTCGCAGGGGCGCGCCTTCCTGTTGTTCGCCTCGCACCGCGCGCTGCGCGAGGCGGCGGAACTGTTGCGCGGTAGCCCGTGGCCGCTGTTCGTGCAGGGCGAGGCTCCACGTGCGCTGCTGCTGCAGAAGTTCCGCGAATCGGGCAACGGCGTGTTGCTGGGAGCGGCCAGTTTCCGCGAAGGCGTGGACGTGGCCGGCGATGTGCTCTCGGTGGTGGTGGTGGACAAGCTGCCCTTCGCCGCGCCGGATGATCCGGTGTTCGAGGCCCGCCTGGACGCGATCCGCCGGCACGGTGGCAATCCGTTCCGCGACGAACAGTTGCCGCAGGCGGTGATCGCGCTCAAGCAGGGCGTGGGCCGCCTGATCCGCAGCGAGACCGATCGCGGTGTGCTGGTATTGTGCGATCCGCGCCTGCTCGGCAAATCCTACGGCCGGGTCTTTCTGGATTCGCTGCCGCCGTTCGCGCGCACCCGACGGGTGGAAGACGTCCAGGCGTTCTTTGCGCCAGAATCCGTGGGCCAGAGGGAGATGGATCTGTCATGAAGCTGCTTGCATTCGAGACCGCCACCGAAGCCTGCTCGGTCGCGCTGTACCTGGACGGCGAAGTCCGCGAACGTTTCGAGATCGCGCCACGCCGCCACGCCGAACTCGCTTTGCCCTGGGCCGAGGCACTGCTGGCGGACGCCGGCGTGACGAGATCGGATCTGGACGCGATCGCCATCAGCCGCGGTCCCGGCGCGTTCACCGGCGTGCGCCTGGCCATCGCGCTGGCGCAGGGCATCGCGATGGCGCTGGACCGGCCCATCGTGCCGATCTCCACTCTCAAGGTAGTGGCCGCGTCGCTGGTGCTTCCGTACGCGACCGAGCCGGCCGGATCGAAACAGCGGATCCTCGCGGCCATCGATGCGCGCATGGGCGAGGTCTATGCCGGCGCTTTCATGCGCGAGGGCGCGGATCTGGTCGCCTTGTCGGATGAAATGGTCGGTGTGCCCGACGCGGTCACGCTGCCCGATGACGACGGGCGCTGGCACGGCGCCGGCACCGGTTTCGCCGCGCTCGATGGCGCGCTGCAGGCACGCCTGCAACCGCGCTTGGCCAGCGTGGATGCACAGGTGCTGCCGCACGCCTCGGATCTCGCGCAACTGGCGTCGTTGGCGCATGCGCGCGGTGAGTTCGTCGCGCCCGAGCGCGTGGAGCCTGCATACCTGCGCGACAACGTGGCACTGACACTGGCGGAACAGGAAGCGCTGCGGGCTTCGAAGTAGCCCGCGGCGCAACAGGCGCGTCGGCCGGTCCCGCGCCGACGCCACGGTTGAGGCAGACGGTGATCAGGCCCGCTGCTTGCGTGCATGCAGTTCGACGACATCCAGCACGAGCGCGCGCTGCCGCTTCGGAACCTGGCGGAACAACTGCAGCAGCCAGCGCTCGTCGCCGTCGCGCACGACGTCGGGGAGCGGATGTGCCTGCGCGGGAGCCGTCTCCGTGAACGTCATCGCGCCGTGGCCGGTGGCGAGCCATTCGAAATTGACGCGGGTCAGCCGCGCCAGTTTCAGCATGTGTTCGACCGTGGGTGCGGTGGCGCCCACCGACTCCCAGTTGGCGACAGCGCCGCGCGTCACGCCGATGCGTTCGGACATTTCCTGCTGGGAGAAACCGGCGTGGTGGCGGGCCTGGCGGATGCGTGAATTGAGTTTCATGTGATGTGCTCATGCGTGAAGGAACGGCGATGAGCCTAGTGCTCGTTGCCGCGGAAGCGCAACTAACATTGACATCCGCGCGTACAGAGACTCTTGCGCCGTCGCATGTCTCATCTTCCGATCGCTTGAAACGCGGCGGGTCGATGCGCGTGGTGCTTCATGACGCTCGTGCGTGTCCACCATGACGTGATGCGCCGTTCGCGGGTTCCCGCATGCGGATTCGTTTTCGTCGGATCACGGTGCTTCGATGCGGGCGCGGGTCGTCCCGTGATGCATGGCTTTTTTTCCCGATTCCCCGCGATCCCGCGGGCGCCTCCGCGCTTGCGTGCGGGGTTGTGGTGCGACGTGCGTGCCGCTTACTCGTCCCGCACTTCACCGCCGGGCAGGAAATTCCAGGTGCGGGTGACGTGCAGGATGTCGATGTGCTCGTCGGTTTCCGGCAACGGCGGAAACGGTTCGGCCATGCGGACGATGCGCAGCGCGGTGGAGTCGAGCAGCGGGATGCCGCTGGACTGGATGATGCGGGTCTGTTCGACAGAACCGTCGCGCCGCACCGCCACGCTGATGACCAGTTGCCCGGCCAGGCGCTTGCGGCGCGCTTCGTCCGGATAGTTCAGGTTGCCGACGCGCTCGGCGCGATCGACCCACGCGCGCAGATAGTTCGCGTAGGCGTATTCGCGCGTGCTGGCGGAAACGAACTTGCGCTTGGGGCGCTTGGCGTACAGCTCGGAACGCAGGTGGATTTCGGCGGCCAGCCGTGCCATCTCGGCGTCGTGCTGGATCTTGCGTTCGCCGGGAGGAAGCTCCGGACGATCGATCGGCGGCGTCGATTGCGCCGGCGGTACGTGCCGTTCGCCATCGCGGGTGGCGATGACGCGCGCTTCCGGCGGCGGCGCGGGACGCGGCGCCTGCGCGCGCAGGGGCTGCGGCGCGAGCCCGGCTTCCTGCTGGGGCACCCAGCCGGCCTGGCTGTCGCGCGGCCGCCTCGCCTTGTCGTGATCACCGCCGCCCTGCTGGTTGGCGGCGGCCAGGAAGTCGGCTTCCTTCGGCGTCAGCGGCGTCTGGGTCTGGCTGAGGACCACATCCAGGGTCGGCACGACCGGGGCCGCTTCGTCCAAGGTGAAACCGACGCCCAGCACCAGCATCCCGTGCAGGATCAGCGACAGCGCCAGGGTCGCGCCCAGGCGTTCGTTTTCGCCGACGCGCGGCGGGACAGCGGCGACCGCGTTCATTTCAACCGGCCAGCTTGCGCTCGATGACGTCGAACAACTGGCCGGCGATGTTCAGGCCGAACTGGGCGTCCAGCTCGCGCACGCAGGTCGGGCTGGTGACGTTGACCTCGGTGAGGTAGTCGCCGATCACGTCCAGGCCGACGAACAGCATGCCCCGACGCTTCATTTCCGGGCCGACCTGGCTGGCGATCCAGCGGTCGCGTTCGCCGAGCGGGCGGCCTTCGCCGCGGCCACCGGCGGCCAGGTTGCCGCGGAACTCGTCGCCCTGCGGAATCCGCGCCAGCGCGTAGTCGACCGGTTCGCCGTCGACCAGCAGGATGCGCTTGTCGCCGTCCTTGATGCCCGGGATGAAGCGCTGGGCCAGGGCCAGGTGGCCAGGGCCGACCAGGGTTTCCAGGATCACGTTGGTGTTGGGGTCGCCGGCACGGACGCGGAAGATCGACCGGCCGCCCATGCCGTCCAGCGGCTTGAGCACGGCCTCGCCGTGCTCGTGGACGAACGCCTTGAGCGCGGCCGCGTCGCGGCTGACCAGGGTCGGCGGGCAGCATTGCGGGAACAGCAGGGCGGCGAGCTTTTCGTTGAAATCGCGCAGACCCTGCGGGTCGTTGATCAGCAAGGCGCCGGCGGCCTGGGCCACCGACAGGATGTGGGTGTCGTACAGATACTCGGAATCCACCGGCGGATCCTTGCGCATCAGCACCGCCTGGCCGGGTCCGAAGCGCTGGTCGATCGGCTCGCCCAGGCTGAACCAGCCCGCCTTGTCGTCCTTCACCGCCAGCGGCGCGGTGCGCGCCCAGGCCTCGCCGCCGCGCAGGGACAACCCGCCGGGCAGCACGTAATGGAGCCGATGGCCGCGGCGCTGGGCTTCCAGCAGCATGGCGAAGGTGGTGTCCTTGGCAATCTTGATGGACCCGATGGGGTCCATGACGACGATGACATCGAACGGCATGGCGGGGGCGGGGCGAACCGGTGCGGAAGGTGGCGCGATGGTAGCAGGCCGGCCCGAGGGACCCGCTGGGGGCGTCCGGAGCCAAATGAGACGGCGTTCGCATCGCCGTGTTCAGCTGGCGCCTTTCCGGGGGCTCAACTTGACAGTCCGCGCCCGGGCTGGAATATAGGCGCATCGCAGCGACGCCGGTTGGTCAATGAAGCGTCGCGCGCACGGGGATTCCAGTAATGACGCAGAACGCCGACCGGGCCGGGGAACTCAATGGCCTCCGGGTCATGGTTATCGATGACTCGAAAACCATCCGCCGCACCGCGGAGACCCTATTAAAACGCGAAGGTTGCGAAGTGGTGACCGCGACGGACGGCTTCGAGGCGCTTGCGAAGATCGCCGATCAGCAGCCGCAGATCATCTTCGTCGACATCATGATGCCGCGGCTGGACGGTTATCAGACCTGTGCGCTGATCAAGAACAACCAGGTATTCAAGAGCACGCCGGTGATCATGCTGTCCTCCAAGGACGGCTTGTTCGACAAGGCGCGTGGCCGGATCGTCGGATCCGAGCAATACCTGACCAAGCCGTTCACGCGCGAGGAACTCCTCGGCGCGATCCGCGCGCACGTCAGCACCTGAACGTCGTGACTGCCACACCGCGCATTGGGAGCGGGCCATGAGCCGTACACCGTTCGACATCCTTGCCGAATATGAGCGCCGCAGCCTGGCGCACGCGGTCGTGCTGCCCGCCGTCGAGCCGTCGCCGGATCAATGGCGCGGGGTCGGTTACCGGGTCGGCCAGCGCCGGCTGGTATCCAACTTCGCCGAAGTGGTGGAAATCGTGCCGCTGCCGCCGATGACGCAGGTTCCCGGCGCGCAGCCCTGGCTGCTGGGCATCGGCAACCTGCGCGGCAACCTGTTTCCGGTGGTCGACCTCAAGCAGTTCCTCGAGGGCGAACGCACGGTGCTGCACGAAGGGCAGCGGGTGCTGGTGATGCGCCAGCCCGGCGGGGACGTCGCCCTGACCATCGACGAGCTGTATGGACAGCGCAGTTTCAACGAAGCCCAGCGGACCGAGCCGGGGAGCCTGGCCGAAGGGCGTTATGCACATTTCGTCGATCGTGCCTACCACGGCGACGAACACGATTGGGGGGTGTTCGCGCTGTCGTTGCTGGCGCGGACGCCGGAGTTCCGACAAGCCGCGCTCTGATGCGGACGACAACTAGAAACAGCCAGGGGTTTGGAACATGAGCACTGCGGCGGATTCCCCCAACACCGGCAAGCTGGGCGGCCTGGGCAGCACGGCCTGGCTGGTCCTGCTGGTGATTGCGGTATTGCTGTTCGGCGCCAACACGGGCGTCGCCACGTGGCAGGGCAGTCGCCTGTCCGGCGCCAGCACCGGCGCATCGGACATGCGCGTGCTGTCGCAGCAGTTGGCGAACTACGGCCGTGAGGCCGTGGCCGGCAACGCCGAGGCCTTCAAGGCATTCCGCTCGACCAAGGAACGCATCGACGCCACCGTCCGCGAATTGCAGGGCCGGTTCGGCAAGGAAAATGCCATCGTCGGCCCGTTGAACCAGTTGAACGCGACCTGGGCGCCGCTGGACAAGAGCGCCGACCAGATCATCGCCAGCGAAGCCGCGGTGCTGGCGCTGTCGGGCAATGCCGATCGCTTCGCCGGACAGGTTCCGCAACTGCAGGCGCAGTTGAACGAAGTGGTGCGCGCGATGTCCGCCAGCGGCGCGCCATCCTCGCAGATCTACAGCGCCCTGCAGCAGGTCGTGCTGGCCGGCACCATGGCCCGCCGCGTCACCGAAATCCGTGCCGGCGGCGCGGGCGCCGCGATGGCCGGCGACGCGCTGGGCCGCGACGCGGTGCTCTTCAGCCAGGTGCTGGACGGCCTGCGCAACGGCAACCCCGATCTGGGCATCGCCGCGGTCCGCGGCGCCGGCGCGCTCGCCGCGCTGGACCAGTCGCAGGCGTTGTGGACCAACATGAAGAAGGATCTGGACGCCATCCTCGGCAGTTCCCGGAACCTGTTCGGCGCGCAGTCCTCGGCGGCCGCGCTGACCAACGGCGCCGGCAAGATGCTGGAGGACAGCACCCGCCTGTTCGAGGCGTTCACGGCGTTCGGCTCGGTGCGCGACACCCGCCTCTTCCCGAACTTCTGGATTTCCGTCGGCGCCGGCGCGCTGCTGCTGGTCTCGATCGGCGGCTTCCTGTTCAGCCTGTACCGCAACCGCCAGCGCGAGCAGGAAATGCGCTACCAGACCCAGGTCGAATTCAACAGCCGCAACCAGCAGGCGATCATGCGGCTGCTGGATGAAATCAGTTCGCTGGGTGAAGGCGACCTGACGGTGAAGGCCTCGGTGACCGAGGACATGACCGGCGCGATCGCGGACGCCATCAACTACGCCGTGGACGAACTGCGCAACCTGGTGACCACCATCAACGACACCTCGGTGCAGGTGGCGGCTTCGACCCAGGAAACCCAGGCCACCGCCCTGCAACTGGCCGAGGCGGCGGGACACCAGGCCGACCAGATCACCACCGCGTCCGAACGCATCAACGAAATCGCGGTCAGCATCGACCAGGTGTCGCGCAACTCCACCGAATCGGCGGACGTGGCGCAGCGCTCGGTGCAGATCGCGACCGAAGGCGCCGGCGTGGTGCGCGAGACCATCCGCGGCATGGACCAGATCCGCGACCAGATCCAGGAAACTTCCAAGCGCATCAAGCGGCTGGGCGAATCCTCGCAGGAAATCGGCTCGGTCGTGGAACTGATCAACGACATTTCCGAACAGACCAACATTCTCGCCTTGAACGCCGCGGTGCAGGCCGCCTCGGCGGGCGAGGCCGGCCGCGGTTTCGCGGTGGTGGCCGACGAAGTGCAGCGCCTGGCCGAACGCACCTCGAACGCGACCCGCCGCATCGAATCGCTGGTGCAGGCGATCCAGGCCGACACCAACGAAGCGGTCAGCTCGATGGAACAGACCACCGCCGAAGTGGTCTCCGGCGCGCGGCTGGCGGAGGACGCCGGCACCGCGCTGGGCGAGATCGAACGGGTGTCGAGCGATCTCAACGACCTCATCAAGAACATCTCCGGCGCGGCCCAGCAGCAGTCCGCCGCGGCGACGGACATCACCGAAACGATGGGCGTGATCCGGCAGATCACCTCGCAGACCTCGCTCGGCGCCAAGCAGACCGCCGATTCGATTGGACACCTGGCGCAACTGGCGGCGGACCTGCGCCGCTCGGTCGCCGACTTCAAACTGCCGGGCTGAGGACGGAACGCACGGATGAAAGCCCGCATTTCCACCGCATGGCACCTGCTCTGCGCAGGCTGCCGCCCGCTTGCTGACGGAGCGTGCCGATGAGCGCGTTGCGCGAGGCCATGAGCCATGCCGTCCTGGGCTGGGTGAAACCGGAACTGGACGAAACCCTGCGCCTGGCGCGCGGCGAAATCGAGGCGTTCGTGGAGACTCCGGCCGACACGGGCCGGATGCGCTTCTGCGCGGGCTACCTGCACCAGGTGCAGGGCACGCTGCGGATGGTCGAGCTGTACGCCCCGGCGATGGTCGCCGAGGAACTGGAACAACTGGCGCAGGCGCTGCAGGAAGGCCGTGTCGCCGATCGCGAAGAGGCCTGCGCCACGTTGATGCGCGGCGCGGTGCTGCTGCCGGACTATCTGGAACGCCTGCAGGACGGCCATCGCGATATTCCGATCGTGCTGTTGCCGCTGCTCAACGAGATCCGCAACGCGCGCGGCGCGCCGGGCCTGAACGAAAGCATGCTGTTCCCGCCGGGCACCCAGGCCGCCGCGGCGCCGGAACCCAGCGCCGAGGAAATCGACCACGCGCGCAGCAGCATCAGCGGCCGCAACCGCGAACTGCTCGACACGGTCGGCGGCGCGGTCAAGGAAGAACTGCTGCGCGTCAAGGATGCGCTGGATCTGCACCTGCGCACCCGCGGCGACGCCACGGAGCTGCAGCGGCAGGTCGCGGAACTGGGCAACGTCGCCGACACGCTCGGCATGATGGGCCTGGGCGTGGCGCGCGACGTAGTGCAGCAACAGCGCGACGCGCTGCGCGACGTGGCCGAGGGACGCCGCGAGGCGGACGAAGGCACCCTGCTGGACATCGCCGGCGCGCTGCTCTACGTGGATGCGTCGCTGGACGACCAGGTCGCCCGCCTCGGTGGTCCGGCGGACGAAGGCCGGCAGGATCCGAGCGCGGTCGAATCGCAGCGCACCGTCGAGGTGCTGGCCCAGGAAGCGATCATCAACTTCGCTTCCGCGCGGGAAAAATTCGTCGCCTTCATCGAAACCAACTGGGATCACGCCGAGCTGGCCGAAGTCCCGCGCCTGCTGGACGAAGTCGCCGGCGCGATGCGCATGCTCGAACTGCACCAGGCCGGCGACTACCTGCAGGGCGTGCGCCGCTACGTCAGCAACGAACTGATCGGCAAGCACCGGGTGCCGGGCGGCCAGCAACTGGATACGCTCGCCGACGCGCTGGCCAGCCTCGAGTACTACCTGGAAGCACTGCGCGAGCGGCGCCCCAACCGCGACGACATCCTGGAGATCACCCGCAGCAGCCTGGAGAACCTGCGCTACTGGCCGCTGCCGGACGAAGCGCCGGTCGCCGGGATGGCGGACCCGGCCGCGGACGTGCGGACGGTCGTGACCCCGCCGGCCACAACGATCACATCGTCCCCCGGACCCGACGTATCCACCGCTTCCCGCGAGGAAAGGGAGGCGGAGGCACATCCGTTCGATCCCGTGGGCTTCGAGTTCACCGAGGAAGCGCCGGCGCCGGCCAGTACCGTCCCGGTCAGCTGGGAACCGATCACGCTGGACGCCGAATCCGGTACCGCCAACGACGAGGACGAACTGGCGGCGGTGATGGCCGATATCGATGCCGCGGCGAGCGCGCTGGCCCCGGTGGCGGACGCGCACGTGCCGCCGCCGATGGTCCACGCACCGCCCGCCAGCGTGGCCGCGGCGCCGCTGGCTGGCGGCTTCGAAGGCGACGTCGGCGATATCGACGATGAAATCCGCGAAGTATTCCTGGAGGAATTCGACGAGGAGATCGTCAATCTGCGCCAGTTGCTGCCGGCGTGGCGGACGATGCCGGACGATCCGGAGCGCCTGCGCCCGATCCGCCGCGTGTTCCATACGCTGAAGGGCAGCGGCCGGCTGGTCGGCGCCAAGGTGCTGGGCGAGTTCAGCTGGAAGATCGAGAACATGCTCAACCGCGTGCTCGATCGCACCCGTGCGCCGAGCATGGCCGTGGCCGTGCTGCTTGAACAGGCCTGCGAGACCTTGCCGCAACTGAATGCGGCGCTGCGCGGGCAGGCGCCGGTCACCGCGGATCTGGAAGGCATCAAGGCCGTGGCGGACCGGGTCGCGGCCGGCGAGGAAGCCTATTACGAAAAGGGCCGAGGCGCGGACGCCGGACAGGAAGAAACCTCCGCCGAAACCTTTGCCGAAGCCGCGGGCGGGCCGTTCGACGCGCCGGCCATCCCGCAGGCCGGGCCGGAAATCGTGGAAGGAACGCCGGCGTCGGTGGACTCGGTCCTGCGCGAAATCCTGGAAGTGGAAGTCGGCATCCATCTGGAAACCGTCCGTGGCTGGCTGTCCGCCGCGCACGCCGCGCCGCAGCCGGCGACCGATCCGCTGCTGCGCGCGATGCATACGATGAACGGCGCGTTCGCGATGGCGGACGTGCCCGAGATCATCGAAGTCACCGCGCCCGCCGAGCAATACGTCAAACGCCTGCTGGCCGCCGGCGGCGTGGCCCCGTCGGAGGGCGTGCAGGCGCTGTCCGACGCGGCCGCCGCGATCACGCGCAGCATCGAAGCGCTGAAGACGCCGTCGCCGCGCATCCCGGTATTCGCGGAACTGTCCTCGCGCCTGGCCGGACTGCGCGACAGCCTGCCGGAAGTCCGCGCGGGCGCCCAGATGGTCAACGACCGCGCGCAGGGCACGTACGTCGAAACCCTCTCCGCGATCGCGCCGCCGGCTCCG